>Ga0302188_10000165_pt1 | contig 54485 bp, 40 predicted proteins | sample II_Bog_E2_1_FD_198783 | JGI IMG/M metagenome (GOLD analysis project Ga0302188, IMG submission 198783) | Peat permafrost microbial communities from Stordalen Mire near Abisko, Sweden - II_Bog_E2_1 | ecosystem: Environmental > Terrestrial > Soil > Wetlands > Peat | place: Sweden: Abisko... | reverse complement strand
CAAAGCAGTCAGTGAATAAAATCGACTGATGGTTCGCTGCAATCGTTGATAAGTACTAACAATTTTATTATTTGTATATATGTGGCTTAGGAAGTAAGATTTGAAATATTTTTAAAAATAATTTAAATACAGACAGGATAAGCATGCTGAAAGGACTCTATGATCTCGATTGCACAACCTGGTCTCCTCAGGGAAAACTCTTCCAGGTTGAATACGCCATGGAAGCAGTCAAGCAAGGCTCGATTTGCCTCGGCCTGAAGTCGAAATAATATGTTGTGCTGTGCAGTTTAAAGAAACTACCTTCAGAGTTAGCTTGCTATCAAGACAAGATGTTCAAGGTTGACGACTACATCGGCATGGCAATTTCAGGTCTCACTGCTGATGCAAGAGTGCTTTGTAAGTATATGAGGAATGAGTCCCTCAACTACAAAATGACTTACGGATCCAATCAACCTATTAATCGGCTTATTTTTAAGATTGCTGATAGTAAGGCTTGCTTTATGTAGAATCACAAGTGAAAACACAGAAGGCTTCCAAACGTCCTTATGGAGTTGGCCTACTTGTTGCTGGAATTGACAAAGATGGTACTCATCTTTTTGAAACTTGCCCCAGTGGTAACTATTATGAGTATTATGCTTATTCTATTGGAGCAAGATCGCAGTCGGCACGTACCTATCTCGAAGATCATCTCAAGTAATTTAGCACATCCAATTTGGACGAACTCATCTACCATAGTTTAGCCGCTCTTAAAAAATCAGCCAGTGACGATGGCGAGGTCAAGCCAACCAGTGTCTAAATTGGAGTAGTGGGTCTCAGTAAGAAGTTCACTTTGCTGAGTGAGGATTAAATCGGTAGTTACCTCTAAAAGCTTAAAGATTTTAAAGGAAGTGTCTAAAAGATGGAAATTGAAGCTTGATAGATGAATGAACATATTTGAAATGATAAATATCATAAGCATATAGCCGGACGATGATAGGTTTGGCCTAATGCGTATTTATACTTTTAGTAATGGAGACTAGGATCGTAGCTTTCCTGTTTTACATCAGAATAATTGCGAGGATAGACGTCTGGCATATTCTTTTAAAGGATGATGTTTCTTATTTTCTTTTGAGCAGTCATATACCCCACAACCTTTCTCATGAAATCAAATTTATTTTGGTTAACTAAGGTAAAATTTTTCATATCCAGCAGCTGAGGTTTTTTATTGACGAAAAAGGTAGCCCCATAGCTGGATTATAAATTTTCTGGGTGTATTTCGCTGCCCAATTGTTCGAAAAGGGCTATTGTATAACTCTTAACCCCCAAACTATCTCTCAACTTATCGAGATTGTTTCTCCTGCTTTACAAAACTTGCTCCTCAAGGGGTGATTTAAAAAGTAGGTTATTATCATAGTCTTTTACATATGGGGTGTTGTCAACTGGCTGCTTTTTCTTAGATTAAGGGTGATGCCATTTTAGATTAAACACTTTGGTGTTTTCCTCCTCTGCCTTAAAATTTTGACTTTTCTTGGCTGTTTTTCTATTAGTAGTGTTAATATCCCTTAAGCTAATTTTCCCCAGATTATTATCAGCAGCTTCTACTTCCTCCATAAACTTCTAATCATAGTAGAATTTAGAGCGATCGTAGTCCTCCACTGACACAACCTCAGTCTTTTTCTATTTATCATAGGTCACCCTATCTTCCATGTCGATCTTAATATATTCTCCGTATATTTGATAATTTTAAAGAGAATATGGATTCTGTTTGTTCGAATTGATTGTGTTGTACAGGTTCAAATCAATTGGCTGCGGACTTGTTGCACTCATTTTATATTTGCTTATCTCTTATCTTATTCCTTGAGTCTTTTTTTTTTATTTTTACTCGGGAGTTCCATAAAATTAGACATCGTATTCCGTATTTATTTTGTGAATAGGATCGTATATGCTCTTGATTGAGTTTGTCAGCTCATCAATAAAACCTGGCCGACATATCATCTTCAACCTCATCTCCTCATCAATTTTCCTCTTGAAAGTGGATGAATTTTTAAGCCTCAAATCCACATTTTTGATGGCATCATTTTCTTTGCTAACCTTTATCTGTGCATTCTTTTTTAAACTATTCAAAACCTCATACTCAACTAATTCCTTCTCTTTTTCTTTAATATTTTTAAGGAGTATAATAATGGCTTTGAGTACTATACTGGTTTCGTTTGTACTTATAAGGATCATATTTTACAACTGCAAAATCGCCTCCTGAATAAATTTGTTCAGAAAGCTTATCGTAAAGTCCCGATATCCATATTCCGTGAAGAAGAATTTAAAAATAGTGAGGGTACGATATAAGGACATATAAATGCGATCTTCCTGAAATTAATTCGAATCTAACTTCAAAAAATTTAACAAGTAAAGTCGTTCGGTATCAATCCAGAGTCTAAAGTATCCCATGGTACTTCTAAGTTGATTTTCCTCAATAAACGTGATATTTTCATCCCACGTATCGATTTCAAACCGATCATTGATAAACTCAAAAAATTGGATGAGTCGCCAGCATTTTTAATTCCATGCGTCTTGATCGATGAGTTATTTAGCCATGACTTGCTGATACGCGGGAAAATATTGATTGCTGATGATATTGTTAAGATAAGTAGAAAAGGGTATTTTGATGAAAGGTTTAAAGACAGAGTCAGTGTCATAGGGTAGACACCAAAGCATTTCTTATCTGTCGTTGAACATATGTACCAATAAGGTATTATGTAATTTAAATAATAGACTCACTCTCACGAATATAGCTTTCTCGAAATTATCTCTATATTTATTTATAGTATTATTGAAGACAATCATATCTTAGTGTTAAGATATTTTGAATATTATTCGGCATCTAAAGCAAATTGATATTCGTTCAAAACTTGCTTTTTTATTTGACCGTCTTCGAAGAAGATTATCCGATCACCGTAGCATTCAAGGTCTTAGTTATGAGTTACCATCACAATTGTTATTCTTTGATCCTCTTTGCCATAGCCAAAGTTATTGATCTATAAAATGAGGTTCATGACCTCGACTGTTGATTTGGAATCTAAGTCTCCAGTAGGTTCATCCATCAAAATAATTGCAGGTGAGTTCGCTAAAGATCTTGCAATTGCTCTAAATATTAAAAATGGTACACTCTCTGTTGTTCTCCTCCTGATAGTTCACTTGGTAGATGATCAACTCTCTCCGATAAGCCGACTTTCTTAAGTAGCATAAAAGTTCTCTCTTTCATTTCTCTTTCTGAGAGAACTCCTCGTATTCTCATAGGAAGTTCTACATTTTAATAAGCAGTCATCAAGGCCAGTAGGTTGAAAGTTTGAAAAACGATTCCTATTTTATCTCTTCTGAGCTTACTCATTTATGAGTCTTTATTACTTTGATCGATCTTTTGTCCTTCAATCCCTTCATGATTAATGCCTTACACAAAGTTCCGTTTGTGGATTTGTCTATTGTGCCAAGCACATTCAAAAAAGTGGTCTTGCCACCTCCCGAAGGACCTCTAATAATGACAAATTATCCTCTTTTAATTGCTCCTTCTGCTGATATTCCTTCTAAGGTGATATTCTTGAGAGCCACAACACTATCTTCTCCTTCAAGTTAATAAATTTTGGCCAATCTATCACATTCAATTAAACATTTTCCAGCAACATCTTTCAACTTCTCCTCTCTTTTCAGATAGAGTATCTTGTTCACTAGATATACGCTCATGTACATTTTTTATTTCCTCCAATCGTAAAAATTTAAGGGATATTTTCCTACTCTTTACTTTACCAATTTAGTTCCTTCTTGATTTGCTTTATCTCTGTCATTTAATGTTCATTGCTGACTCTGATTTCACTTCCAAGCAATTTTTCGCCTCGAGTTAATTCTTACATGGATTCTAATAAATTATAATTTTAATTTAGTTTTATTAAAAATTCAATTTTTGAATACTATAATAAGATTTAGTGAATATTTGAATAAATTTTTAATTATATCACCTTTTGCTGTTGCTTCTTTCAGTGCGGTGAATAGACTTTCTGCTGCGGCTTTGATTTGTATTACTACTAACAGCTGATTATTGCACTTTATTACCAAAGAATTCGTTAAGAATTCCTTGCTGTGCTTCTTATATTCTTTTTTTAGATGCGGGCTTTTCTCCTCGGCCCCTTGAGTAATTTGGAACTTGCTCCACAGGTTTTAAAAATTATTTCAAGATTAAATTATTGCCTGAATTACCGTTTCCAACTGCATTATATTGAGAACTATTAGGATATCTTTTATTAGATGTCGAGTTTTCATAAAAGGAAGAAGAACTTGAGTTATAATAGCCTTCATTTTCTGAAGATTAATTGGCGTAATTTTTACGTTCTCGAGATTTTGATCGACTTCTTCTGCCTTATCTGCTTCTTCTCATTCTTTCTCTAATGTCAATATTAGAATCTTAAAGTCCAGGAACTCCATATACTTCTGCGCCCTTAATGATTAAATCTTTTTGTACCAATCTGCCCCTTTCATCTATAAAAGTACAGTTTTTGCTGACAATTGGCCTCTGCCTAAGTAGCTGTTCTTTCACTTTATTCTCTTCCACTATCTTTTCTCTTTGCCTTTATAACTATAGCAATTCCTCTTCGTGCTAACTCGTAAAAGAATTTTTCTTACTCAGCGGTGGCTTACCTAGATTCATCATTGTATTTAATTTGATGTTAATGCCAATAGTGCTTTCTTTTTTTAATGATTTTTTAGAATTTTTGGAAGACATTGATTCCCTCGAATTTTTAGATCCGACATCTTCACTACTTCTGAAACTCTCTTGACTGCAGGATCCCTCTGATTATTCATTGTGTTTCATTAAAGCTCTTTCCATAAGGGTTAATTTTTGAGAAGGCTTCTCTGATGGTTTCAAATAACCGGATTTTTCCACTTTTTTGGTAATGTTGTTGGCAAGAGTAGACTATTTCGGTTTTTTTTATTTACTTTTAGAAACACTACTATTTGATTTTTTGGATAGGGGAGGTCGAGATGATGGAGCTTTGATACTGTTTTGCGAATGAGTAAAATCATAAAAGTTGATATCTGTTTTCGATTTTGGCTTCACGTCAATGTCATCATCCTAAAAATTTAATAATTTCGGTTTCTTTTTTTAAATGGGGTCAAATTTGTCTTACATTTCACTAGCCTATTCCTTTGATTACTCTTATCTTTGATGAGCACTTGCATTAGATTAGTAAAAGGACTCTTATGCTCGAGGACTTTGATTTCTAACTTGCACTTTATGAGTCCTATCTCGACTAATGGAGCTTTCCTTCTTTCCCTTGCCTTTTTTGCTTGACTTACTCTTTTCACTAGAATTTTCCGACATTTATTTTGGATAAGTGAGGGCATTTTGGTTTTATCTTCTTTTCTTTTCCTATCTCTCCTGAGTTTATTTTTTCAATCTTTCTGCTTATTATTGCTCTAATTTTATAGCTTATTCTTATTGCCGTTTCTTTTCAATTTATCTTTTCTTTAATTTTAATTGTCTCTCATTTTATGTTTCCCTTTGTATTTGCAATTCAGCCATTCTCCGTTTCTATTCTTTTTGTTTTTATAATTATTGTTATAATTTGGCCCGTTATTTATTCTCCTATAATATCCTTTCATTCTATCGCCTCAATCGCTATCTGGTTTCCTTTGCCTTCTGCATTTATTGGAGTTCAATTTATCTCCTCTCAGCTATTTCTCTTTCTTCTCTTTATTTCCTTATAGCTTCTTCCTTTTGCTCCTTCTCTTTGTTATTAATGATCTTTTCACTTCTTTCTACTTTTTTGATGGTTAAGAATTATTCCTAATTTTTGGGAACAGTTTCATGCCAAGGTCGTTCATTCTTAACTATTTGCTTGGGATGATAGGGCTGGATTGGATCCTCTTCTTATAATTTGAACAAATAATCTGAGCCTATACTATTATTAGAGGGCTTTGGCTTATAAGATGATGATAAATCCATTATTCCGCTCTTTATTAAAAATTATTGATTTCCCTTTAAAATCTTCTGGGCTCCTTATAACTATTTAGATACTAAAGTTTTGTTATTTAATTTCACCATTTCTTAGGGTTTTGATGTCATAATACCTTCCTTTTTGACTTAAACAGTTTTAGAAGTCAAGTTATCTTTCAAATTAATCATATTATTTTAGGGGACCTTAGAGGGGTCTCCACTTTTTATACCCTTCGATGCTACACTCATGCCTTTCTTTTTTTCAGGTTAAAATTAAAAAAATAGGGAATCTCTTTAATTATTAGGCATATTCTTTCCGCTGAACTGGCTTTGAGAAAGATCTAAGCCAGATTTACTTGATTCTTATCCAAATCTATCGTCATCGTCATCTATGACTTTCCTCTAAAGTTGAATCATACGATCATTATTTCCTGTTGCAGGTTTGAAATATACCGAAGGAGATTGTTGTATTTGATTGAAATTTGACATTTTTGATTAATTGGGCATCACACTTTCCTCTATTTATTTATTTTATCTGCTATTATTAAAGATTTATCTCAAGCGACTTTTTGATTTTCTTCGGGAATTATCTTCAAGCCCTGAGATTGATTGTTCTATTGTATTTGATATTTTTGAGCCGTTATCGATCTATTTTGTTTTCCCGAATATGTCCCGTTTTCTACGGCTTTTTGTCTCGTTCATACAACTTTCATCGAAGATAGACTTACTCTCCTCAATTGCTGTAACTGGTTTAATTGGAGTACTTTCGCTTTTATATTCTTGCTTTTTACCTCCAACGACGTAAGGAATTTTAAATGGATTTTAATGAGGCTATTCCAATTTATGGACAGGAATTTATTCGTCACTAGAATTGTTATGGTCCATTTCGGCAAACGGCGCAAATTTATGTTTATTTTGGACTTGATTTACTATCTTTTCATTTCTCTGAGGTTCTCCCTAATTTCTAGGTCTTGTCTATTTATCCTTTATGTCGAGAATATGGATAATCGACTCCGAAGGTTACTAAATAGCCTCTTTAAAACTTATAAATTTATGTTCAGCTTCCACCTATTTTTTAAGTTCATCTTCAAATTTACCTTTGATTGAACTGGAATCCATTTTTGGCCTTTGCATAATGGTTGTTTCCTTCTTTGCACTTTTATGAGAATGTTTCGATCCATTTGAGTGAACTGAATTGGCATCTTCATTTTTGTATTGGCTCGTTTCTCCTAGTATATTTGGCCTACTAAGTGTGGTTTCTTTAGTCTTTTTATCTTTCGATTTCCTTGAACCGTTTGAGTTTACGGATTAATTGTCAATTTATCGATGTTTTTCTACCATGTAATTTGAGTTTGCTCCTATTTTAATGGTACTCTATTTTTTAACACCCCGATTCTTGCTGCCCCTCTCTTTGCTCTTATTAGTATAGGCTTCAGAATCCTGAGAAACAAGTTCATCGAGAATAGACGGCGGTTTCATGAGCATCTTCTCTATTTACTTTCAAAAAATTAATTAATTAAAAATATCATAATGATAAACTCCTGATGGAATTAAATCATTAATAAACAAATGATAATTATTTAATTTAAATACTCTGGATGCTAAACAAAGTATAAGATTAAGAATTCCTTCATCTTTCTTTAATTATACAATATGGCGATAATTATCAGAATCTATTGATCGTATAATCATTTGTTTTATTTTTTAGCGGTGCGCTGCTCCTATTATCGTCTTTGACTACTTGTGAATGAATGAAGAGATGATGCAGCACTATCATTTGCTCTTGGCGCGTTTAACTGCGGATTTTTTATGCCAAGTTAATAAGGGATACCCTCAAGATTTTCTTGGGGGATTTATATCATTAATTTTTTTTCTCTACTTTTTTAGACCTCCTTACTTTTATTGTCCTTTGGTATTTTCTCTTTCCATTTCTCAAGCTCTTTCTTAATAATATGCAAATTTTCTTATTATACTCGCAGTCGATTTTAGGAAGATTAAATATTTGAAAATAATTGTTTTCTTGATTGTAAAAAATGTTCCATTTAACTTAATTGAGCTTTATATTTCTTATAGGACCCTTCAGGATAGAATCTTGTGTCTTAGATATATTTGCCATTAGATGGCTTGATGTTTCTTCCTAAATTAAAGCATTATTCTAAGCGACCAATGCTTGTTTATTTTTTGGCTGCTGCCTATTATTTTGTTTTACTCCACCTTTATTCTATTTATAATTTTTATTTTTTTAAATTTTCGCATTCAATCTACCATTAAATTTGCAGAGGTGATTTTAAATTTTAATAACTTTTAAAATCAATCGATTTTAATGGTTTTAAATCTTTAGGCAATCTATTTTGGAGGATTTCTTGATCTTTCTTTTCTGATTAAAGTCCCTTTATCTTGGATTCTAAATTGGATAAAATTAATGACAATTGAAATAACTTGACTTCAATATTTTCTTTCTAATCCTCATTGGTTGTTTTTGCTAATTTTCGTTGTAGCCTAAACTATTATGTTTTTTTTTCATTGAACTAAGCCGATATCTGTTTGATCCTTTCTTCCCTTTATCTTTCTTATTGTTTGATCCTTTCTTCCCTTTATCTTTCTTATTGTTTGATCATTTCTTTAATCCAAATATGTATATGGTATTATTTTTATTTTGTGCTTAAATTCGATAATCTAAATTAATATTAATATTACAATTACTCTTTTAATGTCTTTGAAGATGATAAAGATCGAAATAGTGGAAGATATCTTTCAAAAAATTTAGTAATTTTTTCATCTTCAAGAAATATATTTTCTTTTTCTTTTTTTCTTTTAGCCAAATCCATTTATATGTCATATCCTTTTAAAATTTCTTTTAAAATTTCTTCTTTTTCTGATGATGGCATAGCAAGTCTATCCTTAAGTCTTTCATTTTATTGATCTACTAATCCTATTAATTTTTGGATTCTGGGAATTTGTTGTAAGAATTAATATTCCTTTTCCTTTTCTTATTCTTTTTTTATATTTTAAAGTTCCAATTATTTTTTACAAAGGAAAATTTTATTCTCTACTTTTTTAAGTTTCTTTTAAAGTTATTCTTCTGTCAAATATTATTATTTAACTTACTCACTTGATAATGATGCTTAAACTATTCTATTATGTTTATTATGTTGATCATTTAATCCTTGATTATGACTTGAGCATCCTTTTTTAATCTCCTCCTTCTTTTTATTTCCAGCTTGAGGTGGTTGTTACGGTGTTTTTGCTGATTTTTTTGTTGTTTTTTTATCTTTTGGCATTTAAAAGATATTTAAATTATCAACATATCTTAGAGCCTCGCGATTTAAATGAATGACTTCATTTTTAAAAATTATTAAAATAAAAAAATATCAGGTAAGAAAAAGATGACTCGATTTTTATAAGCCATTTATGCTAATTTTTGCTAGTTTTTTCTGAGGGTGATTCTTCTTTGGGTAATTTTATTTTTTGAAATTTGATGTTTCACAACCATTCCATTCTCTATTCGAGCATTGTAGTGGTTCATCTCTTTGCAAGTAAAGCCTTTCATTTTTGATTATCTTTCCTTGATTTTTTAACTTTAGACTGAATGAGTGAATCCATCCATTGGTATAACATATGCTTCACAATTAAAGTTGCACAAATATTTTGGAAGTGGCAGTCAGAAAATTACTTCTCAATTTCAGCTCAATCTCTAATTCTGTAAAAAAGAGGAGAAGATATGATTTGATTTTTTCTTTAATAAATCAAAAGATTAATCAGAAGACGTAGTCCACAATATCATAAATTATTGACTAAAAATAAAAATTTAATAGAAATCACTTCACCAAGCTTCACTGCTCAAAATAATTTAAAATTAGCCAAGTACGGCTTATTGGAGATCTTGATTCGTTGAAACTTCTGTCCTTTGATGCTAATTTTGCATTCGAAGGCCAATTGATTGTGATAAATTTTACAGATCTAGCTTGATGATGACAAGGTCCAACTTATCGAGCAGGCTATTTGGAGTACTCTAGGAAGAAAATAGTTTTATAGTAGGCAATAGAGGGGTTGGCAGAATATTTTTAAATCCGTTGATCAATACCTACAAAGAAATAATAAAGAGACTAGTTTTAACGAAAGTAGTATTAAAATTTTACCCCCAATTCCCTCAACAACTGAAATGTGATTGCAAAATTACTCTCTAAAAATTTGAATTTTTATCATTGTTATTATACGACCACATACTGTTTGAGTTTTTCATGACGCAAAGAATTTTTTAAAATACCAATAGTTAAAGCTGTCGGATCTTATTTGGTAAGTTTGAGAAAGCAAAGCATTTTCTGACCGATTTGCATAAGTGTGATCAGTAGAGGAGGGGTTTGATGATTAAGACCATTAGTTGTCTTGAACTTTGCTATCAAAAAGATGCTGACATAGCTGGAGGTGTTAACGCTGGATAGCAATAAATTATTATGAAGATTGATTATAGAAATAGTTGATCACATCCTTAATAAAACGTTGTACTTTTTTAAACATAAGGATACAGGAAAAATCATCATGACCCTATCCACGACGTGTTGCGTTGGTGTTCTCTTCTGCTTATCAGCTACTTGATGAATCAAGCTAATCAAGTTAAATATAAATTGTGGAGTAAAATTCAAAGACTATTATAATCAAAAAATCTTTTTTGGATTAATTATATATTGGTAAGAACTATCAAAAGAGTTGTCTTGCAAGTTCAGATTGATACTGGTGATGATAGCTTCTGTCACTTGTTTTCATCGAAGTCTTTGCAGAAGAGTAACCAATTTTTGATAAGTCCAGTTATATTTTCGATCGAGGAATGGAAGATTGAGAGAAGGCTAAAGACTTATTTTTTTATTTATCATGGCTCAGCTTTCGAGGAATAGATCTATCAGTCAATGAACCTTTTTTTTATTTTTAGTTAATCAATCTTTTTTGAATTAACCCCTTTTTTGTGGAAGGACTGTCTTGAACTCGACCCAAAACAACAAGAGAACTGGCTTTTACCAAGCCTTTTTCGAACTATTTGGTTTGCTTCTCAATTTTAGACACTCTTTTGGACACTTCTTTTAAATTGTTTTGCATAATTTAATTTTTGATTTGCACAGCAAATACCTTTTTAAGATGTTCTCTGTAAGCTAATGGATTAAAGGTTTCCTCTATTTTTTGTTTATAATATATAATTTGATTTTCAATATACTTGAGTCGATCCTTTCGATTTTGCAAATTGACCTTCTTGATCTCATACTATCTCAGTAGCTCTTTATTGCTTTATCTTTCTTCTTCAATCGTTTATTTTAGTCTCCTTTGTTATTATCGAATCGAACGCAGTCGAAGATCTACATAAACTATAAGTTACCTTCTTTTAATACTTTAACTCTTTTTTCATTCATAATGGCTCTATCTTCATTATTAATATTTCTTATTTTATCCTACAGTGATATTATCTCAGCGCATTTCTCTAAAAATATTTTTTATTTCCTCATTGACTCTTCATAAGCTTTTTTTCTTAGAATGTCAAGTCTTAAGAAGCTATTGGATGTTTTTCTATAGAATTCTTTTATAGTTGGTTGAATATGTTCCGAAGCAATAAATTCAGGCTTTACAATAATTCGAGGAAAATTCTTTTTTCCTGTATTGTCGAGTTACTTTACTACATTATTTCATACCTGTAAATGCGCCTGCAAAAAGGAAAGGGTCCCTTTATCTTGTGTCAATTGAGTTTCAAGCTGCTTAATTTCTTCTTTTAGGTCATCATTCAACTATTTCGCAAAGACCGCCTCAAGCCTCAGAACTTCATAATGGGGCCTATTTCTTTATTATAGTTCCTTTTTTTCTTTCATTTTTTGAAGGACCAATTCAGCCAATTTTTGTTTTTCCATTCAGGAACACTACAATATATCTGTCAATAAATTTAATTTCAGGCCAATATGTTAAAGCATAAATTATCACTAATTAACAAAATTTGCAAGACCCATTTGCTTTAAAGCTGGCAAAATTTGCACCTTTAGGATTTTTTAAAGCTGGAGACTACCTTCTTGCCGATCAAGATTCATCATCTTTCTCACCTTTTCTGTTATGGATTTCATATTGTCATTGCTAAACACCGGCACCTTGACAGGCTCTGCTCCCTCCGTTGCCACATTTAAATAAAGTAACGGACTTGTATTTTATTGAAGATGAGAGTTTTATCGCAGTTTTCGCCCTTCATGCATTCTGTATACCGCCTTGTCATAATCGGGGATATATGCATCCTTTGAGTTAAGAACTTGAAGGATATTTGCTTTTGATTTGATGTTGGGTTTGAAAGTGAGTTAATTCTTCCATTTTTCTTGATCTATTTCATCGGATGACTTGTCCTTCCTATTCATATTAGCATCTTTTCCCATTTCAAAAAGTTATTGGTTTCTATCCTTTTGATTTCCAATATGATTTCTCGAAGACTTATTACTGTTTCTAAAATTAGAGTTCGGATTAGTCATAATTTAATCCTCAATTTTCTTTGCTTAGCGCTATTTTTCCTATCTTTTCATTTGCAGAACAGCATCCTTACGTTTCTAATCCAACATTAAGAGATTTACGTGATTAATTTCTCCGCCTATTGGCACATCAAAGTTCATTTTGTTTTCAGCTATGAGTCTTTCACTCTAACTGATGATTCGATTTCTATATCTTTCAGCAAGTTCGGATGAAGTTTTCGATATGGTTGGCTTGAATGAGTAGTGCACTTCTTTTTCTTCTTTTGTGAGCTAAGATTATCCTAATTTTAATCTATTTAGATACAACTCATCAAAAGTTGCTTTTATAGACTTGGAATCTTTTTAAGTAAGCATAAGGATGTTTTGCCTGTAAGAAAGGTGTTTGCCTGCAAATTTTAAGCTCAGCTCACATTAATCGATTGTGGTTTGATCAGACAGCCAATGGTCGGTGACGCATTTATTGACCAAATTTACGTTGTAGCAGCCCATAATGGCATAAACAATTTTCATTATACTTAAAGCTGATATTTAATGAAAGGTTTCACCTTGAAGAGTACTCCAAATTTAATATAAATGCTTGCGGGAGCTATCCATCGCTTATTTTGTAATAAAATTCCTAAGTTATATTAATTGTTACATTTTTTCAAAGAAAAGACACATTTCCATGTACGAAAACACTAACGGCAGCCCGCACTTTTCCATCACTATGATCATCTCTTTCATCAATTTGGCAATGTAAATCTCTTCGCTTTTGCTTTTATCTTTTTTTTCGTAAATATTTAAATCGATTCTTTTTTGAACTTATTTACTCTTTCCTTCTCTTGCTGTTAATTCAGTTGATTGTCCAACTTGATTTCTAGTTAATTAAATTGAAGGTTTTTTGTATGTTATCTAAGATAAATCAACACTAGCATTTTCTTGGTTTGTTGTTATTTTAAAAAAATGATCATCAAGCTGTTCGTTAACATTTGAAGGATTTGTAATTGTTTTGATGCTTTATTTTCGAAGGATCTTTTCACCAGAATTGCCTCTAGAAAGTCCAATTCCTCTAAATCTTCGGCTTTTTGTGATTGAATTAGTTCTAAGAGTTTCTGCACTATCTTGTCTCTGATTAAGATTAGATTTATCCTTATTCTTAGAATCCTAGTATAATCTCTAATAGACTTTATCGACATCTTGTGAGTTTACGGGCTATTTTTCTTTGCCTAGAAATGCATTAGGTCTAAATGTATTCTCCTTATCTTTGCTAGCTTGAATGAGTGACCTCATTTCTTAAATTTTATCATTTTTAATTTTATTAAAATGCAATTGCTCGTTAAAAAATTCACTAACATTTCGTTTTTTAACATCTAAAGGGACGTTAGTTTGAGGCTTGAAAGTACATTCTTTCATTTCATTTATCTATGCTTATTTTTTAAGTTATTGGAACTTGCTGCTTCCAATTATATTCTCATTACAGGATAACTTTTATTTCATTAATTCTTTTGTATTTTTTATTCCTAATTTTTTATCTAGAATTTTTTAGTAAAGCTTTCCTGTCTATTTTGATACTTTTGCCTTTGATCCATTTGCATGAATGTCTGATTGATAACAAGTTTACTTGATTATTTTTAAGTTAATGGTGAGGGAGCCCTCAATTTTTAAAGGCTCACTGTCCTGATTCTTGATTTAGGTACTATAATTTTTTCGCCCTCCGAAAGCTCATTGATCATTTGATTCATGGCTGTTAATTTTAACCGAACTATAATTTTAAATAGACTGAATGAATAAGTGATAATGCATGACAAATATATATAAGGTATAATAATTGGTATATGCTTAACATTTTCTTCGAAAAGAGTGGTAAAGTTAACTTTCTTAGTGGAGAAAAAACCTTTATGAAAGTCAGTAATAATCTTGATTCGCACACCTATATTTTGGAAAGGGTTAAAAATGGAGATTCAAAATATATTATTGATAATTACTTTCAGGCCTGTCACCCTCAGCTCGTTAACTACTACACTTCATGGAAGGAAAGAGAAGCAATACAGGAGTAAGCCGTAGTCAAAAAGCCCAAAGAGAAAAAAGGTATAATGGGTGGAGTTCTAAATAAAAAATTAAAAGGATAACATGCATTAATTAAATTAGCCTCTACCAAAGAGGCAAAGGAGTAAACTATGATCACTGTGATAGAAGATGTTCTCTATATTCAGTTGGAGTCATTTTGGGAGACGCTAGTTCCCAACAATTTTTAAGAGATCAAATAATTTATGGCATTGATCTACTTACTTGCCATAAGAATCTATGAACAGTTTGCAGCATGGCCAAAAATGATCCCTGTGATGGCTGAATCAAGAAGATATAAATTCATTAAAAAAGGGAAAGACCTCGAATTTGAATTGATTCGCTTATATGAATTTGTTACGAAGAATCAAAAATACCCCCTTCTTAAAACATGGTCTGAAGGCGTCTCCAATCAATTACTTTAAATGGGCAATGAGGAAGAAAAAACGAAGATCCTAAGCAGTTTTCTTCAAAATTAGTTATAGGGAATCTTGCAAGGCGAATTTCCCATTCGATTAAAGATAGGAAACTAATTTGTAAACTAAACAGTAGTAATAGAAGATGCTTTTACTTTGGTGTTGAAGCAGAGTGAAATACAAATAGTAATTGATTAGTATGAGATCACTTACATACGTCATGAGTCATAAAGAAGATAAATCATCCTTGATCACAATTTCAATGATTCTATTGTATTGGAAGGCAGCAGGACCAACATTATAGTGATGTATCTTAAGCAATTTGTTCGAGATTGATGAATAGCAAAAAGAAAATGATGCAAAGTATCATAAATAATCACAACCTAAATTTTATAAATAATGGCTGCAAGCTATTATCAAATTTTTGTTAATTTAACTCTTTTGATTTCTTATTTAATTGAACTTATAGCTTTTTTAATAGGTCCTGCTCATTTTTTGGAAAAGCGTGCAGAAAATTAATTGATAGCAAATTCATTTTTGAGATTAATTATTTTATTCTTTTTAATTCATAAATCGAATTTATATCCACTGAAATTTAAGGGACAGCTTATTTATTATATATTTTCTATAGGCAGCACAATAAGCTGCGACATTCATCAGTAAACTTACTGTTCTTTCTAAACTTTGCCGATATTTTAGAACTTAGATCATAATAATTGATCTTTCTGCTTAATTTAATGAGCTGCAACGCAGTTTACTCGCCGACAACAATTGGAAAATATTGATTCTGGTAGATGGTATCAATCATCTTTTTAATAACTTTAATGGATAGACTTGATCTAAAATCAATTTAACAACTATTCAATTCTTATATCCAATTATTTTCTGCGATAGATTCAAGTCTCTATAATTTGTCATGAATCGCATTTTTTAATTTTCTCAGTCGCATTTCCATTTAAATATTTTTTTTAATTTACGCAAATAACTTATTTTATTTTTGGAAATCTTGAACTTGGAGGATAATTTCGTTGAGTAAAATCATCTCCACAATCGTTTGCTGCTCTGGCAATTAATAAATTTACAAAAGATCAGAAATGAGTTTTATGCTATTGGATACATATTGATCGTATAAATAATTTTGTTTGATAGTTTTATCTATGAAATGTCCTAACTCATATAAGTGCAAAAGCCATATCATATACCCGATTCCTTGTTTCATTAATAAAGATTTATTGGGTTAATTTTACTTGATGAGTGCTTTAAAATTGTCTTTTTATAAATACAGCTGAAATATGAAGTAAAATCTTAAATTATTGTTTAGTTTTGATTTAACTCTCATACCTATGATCAGGTACGAAAAGATATCTGTTACAATACCCTTTTTTATTGAATTTTAGATGAAGGAAATGGATTATGAATCAATTGCTTACAGTGACTACTAATTACCTATCTCTGAAAAGGCTGCAATTTGGTGGATATGATGAAAAGAGTGGTCGATGAGATAGTTATCAAATTATGTGATGTGATTGGAGGCCAAATTGTAATAGAGCCGACGAAACTAGTTAAACTATTCCCACAAGATATTTTTATTGTACAATTTAATTAACAACTTTCTAAATTTAGTTGCATTGATTCGAAACTACTCATCATTCTCTTCCACCTCAATCGATACATCTTATATGAGCAATATTTGTTTGACAAAATTCAGCCAATAATTTGGTTGTAGTCCGTAATATTTTGTGATAAGATGATGAATCTTTTGTTTATTATAGTGGTTGTATTTTAGCATTTGAATGCAATACGCAGTGAAGAGGCGAGGATTTATACTCATCAGCTCTTCGTTGTTAGGAGATTGGAAATAGGGTGTCTTAAATATGGGGCTGAGTTTTAGATATGATTTTGCCCATTGCTTGGTAATATAATTCATATAAATATTTTATATGTAGTTTTGAAAAAAGATATCAATAAAGAAAATCTTGCAATAAATAGGCACTCAATGAAAAAGGATTCAGTTAAATGGAATAACTGAAAGATGGAGATCTAAATTTCATTTAAAACAATACAACAGATGGAAATATATCCTATCACTGGAAAATAATTCTTTTATTTATATTTATCCCTTAGCGTCCTGATATAATCCTTTTATACTTTATAAATCATGTTGCGTAAAAAAATGGCAAAAGACGTCATTAAATCAAATGAACAACCCTAAATCAAATCGAATAACAATATCAAACCGCCAGTAATTTCTAAACCCGTCATTCCAGTTCGAGCATAGACTGCAAAAATTGGATTTGATAAATAAAAAATCAGTAAAGAAAGAATCGCAGAACTCGTCTCCAACAGACTGAGTAAAAAATATTTGATATTTAGAGTTGGCTCAGAAGGATAATTAAATTGTTAGCAAAATGTCCGCTCAGATACTTCATCATCAGAAAAAAAAGTTTAAGGAGTTCAATGGACTTTTTCAAGGAACGCTTAAGCTTAATAGAAATATTTTCAACACGACTGAGAATGACTATAAACACTTTCGAGAGAGTTTAAATCAATTTTCCGGCAAAAATTTTAAGGAAAATGATTATCAATGAATAATTCCATTTGCGCTAGCATTATGAATGTAATTGTTATTTTATTAATGTATTGAATATTGAATGAATGAAAAGATGACGATAACTGATACTATTGTACGATAATTTTTAAAATGAAATAATTTTACTACTAAGAAAAGAGAAAAAATTGACTTTATTCTAACTATAATATTTGCAAAGTAGCTGTTATTTTTCTGCAACTATTATGCTAAATCACCTTTTGTATATTATCCATAATTAAAATGAAAATATTGAGATTTTCAACTCACTTCGCATTCAGACACATTCTCTCTATTAATCGTTTTAACGTATCAAATATGAAAGGAAATAAGCCGTTAAGCATTCATGATTTCATGGTAAATTGTTCTTCCTAAAACACAATAGAAGTCACATCTTAAGGATCCATGCATCAAACTTTAAGTAAACTTGACCAAAAATATTAAAACTAGTAAAAAAATAGAAATAATCATCAAATGTGGAGAGATTATTCAAAGTTAGGTCCTCTGTATTAGCTTTGTAACCCTTCTGAAGAAATTAAAAAACAGCAAGTTCGTCAATATGCAGTAGGGGAAGTAGACCCAAACGTTCTAATCTAAAATTCAACCATTTTTCTGAAATATTTAGGTCATACAATACCTAAAGCTCACTGTAATGAAATCATTCGCATCATACAGTAGTATTGTGACAAAAAGAAAAACGAAACAGGTTTCAAAGACATTCTCATAAACCCCAGCATCTCAAAAAAAATAATTTAAAATGAGGAAAAATCATTCCATTAACTTCGAAATTATCTGATGAGAATAATAAATTTCATTCCAGAAAATAGTGATTAAAATATTAAGTTTATTGAAAGTCTCCTTCAATGTTTATCCAAGTCTGACCCTGACTATATTACTACTTCAAATTTTGAAAAAGAGTCTTTTTTTATAAATTTTTAGTAGAAGAAAAAGAGTAATCGCTACTATTATAATAATTTACATTCCTATGATCCTCTAACATATATTCCTGATATTGCCCCACAAAACGACAAAGATACTATTAAATAATAAAAATCAAAACAAAAAGATTAGATGCTTAAAACATCTCTACAAAAAGCTCTAAAAATAAAAACCCGTAACCAAAATAAAAGCAATTTTGTACATAAACCATTCCCTGTGAAAAAAGCGTAAGAGATTGTAATTCCATTGAAGATAGGAGGAGAGAATGTTGTCTTTAATGCTTTTTCATAGAAATTAACAAATAATTAATAATTAATTTAATAAAACTTAAAATATGCCTATATTTATGGGTTGCCTTTCAATGTCAGTTTAGAGTAGACCGATGAATTCATAAGATACATGCAGTAAACGAGATCTGCTAATGTCATAGAATATATTCTATCTCCATATAAACATTTGTTAGAATAATCAGTCAACAACATTATTTATAGAATTCCATAAGACTTTAACCCCGCTGATAGATGGGGTGCGCACATTTAAAAAATTTATTAATCAGTCAATATTGATGAGATAGCAGCGAGTAATGTTGGAAAAATTGCAAAAAAGAAGAAAAAAAAAGAAAGAAAAATCGAAAGGGATGAGATTATGTAAATACCTCTTGATAATGTTCCCAAAAATGTTCACCACGCAGTGACAGAAGCTCTTTTGCTGAAAATTAAGAAATAATCTTACTCTAAATTCAATAAATCTTCAATGATCATAAAATTTAATACCAAGGAAGATAAGTAAAAAATATTGACAAAGGAAGCGAGGTTATTTGGAATTAACTTTAAAAAATTTAAAAATCTGAGAATGGAATAAGGCTTTTCCAAAACAATCGTAACATTGAAAGGAGCTCATTGGGACTGCAAAAGTGAAGATTTTGTAAAGGAAATTAATTCGGCACTTTCTCCTATATCAATAATTGTAAAAGATGAATAAAACTGCATTTTAACTAAGGATTATGTCTATATTTAGTTTGAACATTTAACTTTAGCATTAGCCGCCATTAAGTTGCTTAACAATCGATAATATAAAGTATTTTTTGATTGATTTAGAATCTAACTTTTAAAGCTCATTTAACTTACGGCCCTTGCCTCATTTACGATGGGAAATATATCAATGACAGTGGAAATTCATATGATGAATTAAAGAAGAAAATAGAAGAATCAAGTCATTTGCATTCTCTTAAATACGAAGAAGAGGATAAAATTAGCTAATGATATTTTTAATTCATCAATACTAATGATTAAGGCAATACTTTTGCAGATTAATGAATACATTATTCGTCATTGTAATATTAATACTTAAATGCGATCAAAAATTTATATATTTACATGAAAGTAAAAGATTTATTCATTTCAGGCAATCATTCCACTTGATACATTCTTTAAAGGATCTCAGACCATTTTCTTGGATTAAACTCAATTTCACCTTCTTATCTCAAAGACATTCCACACAGTCTATTATCTCTAAGTGAATCATAAATAATTTAATTTTTCACTCGTTATTGTGTTTTTTTGGAAATCTTTTTTAGCAGCTAAGAATTAAATTATTCTTTAAGAAACTGATCAGAACTCAGGAGCTTTACCAACCCCAAATTTTATTCTTCGTCAGTTAATTAACTTTTGTTTTCGATTTAATAATTCATTTTAATAGACATCTAACATTCCTCTTGAGATGCCAATGGTCTCGGCTTATCTTTTTGTTTAATTATCTTACAACATCTTTTACTCTTTGTTATGATATCTTAGATGCGCTTATCCACTGCTTTTTCATGACTTGTCAATTTCATATCATCAATACCCTTATTTTTAGTAGCCTTTTAAAGTTTTATCGAATTAGTAGGTTTCATATTTTTATCTTTTGAGCTTATAGTAAATCTATTAGAGAATGACTGTTCTAAATCAAGTGACTAATCTGTTCTCCTAGTCATTTTAGTCTTATCAATGCTATTTCTCATAAAATCCTCTTTGAGCAAATAGGAAAATCTAAGTTATCTTAAACTAATACTTTTCATATGTTAAACATTGATGGGGTTCCTAAACTAAGTGTTGATGTTCTTGCCAGCTTATAGGACAGAGATTCATCATACGGAAGTGAGATATTATTTAACGATTATAATTATATAGTTTAACAGTATCAATTATTAGTTGGAAAAATGGTCATACGGAGCAACTGCTGCCTTCAAAATATAGGCTTGGCTATGCTTGTTCTTGATCCAATTTGATATTTATTTTTTTGAAAACTTCGGGTCATTATCACAAAAATATATGATTGAATATCACTAAAAGCAATGATGGTTGAACATTAGGAAGAAGTAATTTTACATGAAAATTGAATCATAAAGTAAAAAATATAAAGACAATCTGCTGAATTTGATCATCAAGTTGTCAGATATCTTCTTGAATCTCCTTATTTTCACAATATTAAGCGTATCTTGAATATCTCCTCTTCTAAAGAAGTTAAATAATTCTTCAAAGAGCCACAATCCAGCTGAGAAGAGATATTAATGCGAAAATAAATAGTATGATTTATGTTGATTGATAAATTATAATGAGCCAATTCCGATCAGGGAGTGTAGTGAAAGATAAAAATTAGATATATCTTCCCATATCATAATTATTTCAACTTATGGAGCGACCCGCCCCGATGAGCTATCAACCTCATCATTTTTTCAACTACCCCTTTACCCTGATCTCTAATCCCAAGCGCACTTTTATCTCCAAACCCATTGAGCAGCCGACCGGATATGAACTTTATTGTCCCCTCTCATGTAAGAAAATCAAGTCCGGAGTCATACGAGGTAAGAGTAAAGAGGGCCTCTAGTTCAATACAACAAGCAATCGATGGATTAGTACCGTAATCAATCAGAACATCCGTTACCTCATAAATAGACATCCTCCCAACAAGAAGGACAAAAAGAAAGCTGAAGGAAATGGATGGTCATTTTGGGTTTAAGTAGTAGACAAGGGTAATTCGGCCATCTTCAACCCTTATTGCACTATTTTAGACAACCCTCTCAGCCTATATGTAATTTCATCCTCATTCAGACTTTTTCTTAACCCCCAAAAATTGAAAAAGAAACACCTTTTGAATAAAAGTTTATAGTTCTCAACTAAATTTAACCCCAAGCGATTGTCATTAACGATACAACAATATATTTGAATCAAAACTAATCTGGAACTTTTATCAGCACAAATAAATTCTTTGGTGATTCACTAGCTGGACAAATTACCCTCACTCACCCCTAAGATAAGCTAAAAGGATTAAAGATTGACATTGACTCAGCAATTAAAACAGTGGCTGACAACAAAAATTATTGGCTAGGTCAACTACGTAAGTTGATCACAGTTGAACAAACAGGAGAAGTTTCTGAAGAGATTGGCTTTAATCTTGATCAAGTTTATTATCGTTTGGCTTTTTACCTAAATCTTTAAGAGCAAATTAGAGCCAAGCTGTTCAATAATCTTGGAGAAGATAGGCTAAATAAAAAATTTGGATATCATCCTCGTCTTTACTCAGCATTCAGCAGACTGGCTTCTTTTATCAACTACGGCAATACTAAATACGATACTCGCCTGCTGTCTGAACTTGGATTTTACAACAAATCTGATATGCTTCAAGATATGGCTTATTTTGAAAAGCCTTAGCTACCCATTCCCGTAGCAGAAGATCCTTCCTTTAAATCTGAAAGAGATTTGCGTAGCAAGTTGTTCCCTTTTTGTAGATTGTAGCGAGGACTACCTCTGCCTAATATTCCACTTTAAACCACAATTTCCAGCTTAATGCATCAAACAGTAAGCAGCAAGCCATTACTACACTGGTAGGTGCATGATAATTACCTTATGTGCGTGGACCAAGACCTTAATTTTTCACTTTGGAGCTGTCGTCTATTTCCAATAAAATTGTTTGAGATCAATCTCAACAGTGAGGATAGTAAACAAAAGACCAACATATTTTTTGAGGAGAGTGATATGATTAAACAGATGACCAACGTGGAAAAAGATGAAACATTGGTATCACTTTTTGAATAAGTTCCACCACCACCCAAAGAAGCCCCTCCCGCTGAGATCATCCCCGATCAAAGCATGCTCTAAACCATGCAGCAAATGGGTTACGGCATCGGTTTAATTAAAAAAGCTTTAGTGACTGTAAAAAACGAAAGCGTGCCTGCAGCACTTGATGTTATCTAGCAGCTAACTGCCGAATAAAAAAAGAAAAAGAGTGAAAAACAACGCAAGGATTGGGCTTGTTAAGTGTGCACCTTCATTAACAAATCAAACAACGATACTTGCGAAATGTGTGGTGAATTGTGTCAAGTGGTTGACGAAGGATAAAAAATAAAGAAGAAATAAGAACAAGAAGCACAGCTCGAGGCTAAGCGTAAACTGGAAGAAGAGAGGCTGAGAATAGAAAAGTAAAAAGAAGAACTAAGGATACAGTAAGAAGAGAAAGAAAGGGCCAGACTGCAAGCCATAAAAGAAAAAGAAGAGCTCCTTAAAAGATCAGAACTTAAATCAGTCAAATTGATGTTACACTCTAACAGTCCTCTTGATCCCTTCTTCGTACTGCTTCTCTTCTGGAACAACTAAACTCAAAAGTCACTACTAAAGATTATGAGAATAGGAGTAGACCGCGCCTTCTTCAGCAAATTCTATAGAATTGAGGAAAAGAATCTGATTAGCAATACTCGCAGAACCGTCCTTCCCCTTACTCTAGCTTCTTTTGAAGCTGTGGCTAGAGAGTCACTAGATCAAATGGAGTGGGGAATAAAGTTGATTGAGCCTGTAACAAGCAACGATTGGATTGTTTCAGGTTTAAGATAAGTGGAGTTAGATAAAAAAATTACAGTTCTTTCAAAAATTCACAACAACACTTTTTCGTTAGCCTCTGAGGAAGGTCAACTAAATTATGCTATTACCACCAAAGACGATCTTAAAGGAGCTGATTTTGATATTACAGAAGTTGCACTACTGCATTAATCAATCGAAGAAAGGCTCTTCAACACACATCCAAAGGATTTTGTCGACACAGCAGTCCAGCTCAAAGTAGGAGAGGAATTCTTATTGGATGAGAAAGTGAGTGAGGTTCAAGTCTAGATACTGTAGCATCTTCCTGCTGGAGAGTGGAAAAATCATGCAGCTCAAAGCAGTGGTATGAGGGTATAAACCAAACAATAAGGAGAAGTCGTGATGAATGAATTTTTACCTCTCACAATAGAGCACTTCGAAGGCTCTGTTTTTTCTGGAAAGCATTACTCGACAACCATTCTTGAGAAAAGTCCAAATCTATACATTTCCAACTACCCTGCCACTAACTTCACCTTCCGCCATAATGGAGGAAAACAGATGTTTATCTAGGCTGTAGTTGTAGTCTCTTCCAGTAAAAGACTTCAGCGTATATTTTCTATCTTTGAGGGACTCATTTTTACAGCGAATTAGCTTAGCTGGTTCCATATTGCCAAATAACGCTTTGGCAAATTTACAAAACAGGATTATGAAAATTGGCTAGGTAACAAAAGAGCAAGGAATGACCATCGAGATTTTTGGGAGCCTGTAGGCTTTTTCCAGATCGAAAACGAGGCATAGATTGAGCTTGATTACAAAAGATCTGCACGTTATGTCTTTTTACTCCCCACAACTGTGAAGAATCCAGGAGAAAAGAAGAAAGACTAGGTTTATGCTATCAAACTCGACTTCTTTGGAGTCAAAGGCCGTATTGAATAGGAAAAAACAGCAGAATCCTTTATAAGCAGATTTAAAAATGAAGGAAAAAGCAGCTGTGATGTCGCTCTACTTATTACTACTCCTGAGGGCCAGAAACCCATTGACCCAACTCAACTGATAGTGAAACGCACGGGAAATGTAAATACCTTCTTTTTCCTTCCCAACAGCACTAACTTTTATTAGAAAGTGCCAGTCAGTACTTCAACCGTGTTTTCTTTCAAAATCCGAAGCAACAGTGACAAGAAGATATTAAAGGTAAGCTCGTCTTTCGCTCAGAAGGTAACAATTCGTGTGAGTAAATAATCAGTTGAAGATATTGTTGATTCAAATGCAATAAAATCCTTTTAAGAGTTGGTGCGAGTCCAGAATGAGTTCACCGTGCCGCAGGTTAAAAAAATTGCAGAAGGACTTGATTTGAAAGAATTTTTAAGGTTATTATTGCAAAGCGAAAAAAATTGCAACAGTTATGAGACTTTACTTAATAAATTGGAGGATTCCTTACAATTTAAAGAAAGTTTATTCGAGGGTATGCTTCAACTAGTTCCTCAACTTTGCTCAGAGGAAATGCCAGCAACTGAAACAGGCTTTAAGTTCTTCTTTGCAGTCTACGAAAAATCATTGCCAACTCATCTGTAGCGAGGCTTTCAAGCTAACATCGAAGCTCTCAAGCGCATCACTCAATATGTTTCATAACATCGCAATAAAAACTATAATCTGCTGCGACTGAAATATAACATCTAAGAATTGTTATTAGAACCTTGTCTGTTTAGTAAGGATTATTATCGACTGGTGTATCCCAACTATGTCGAGGAAGAGAATCGTCCTGCTGCCAGCAGTGAACCCTCAGGGATCGTCAACAACTGCATGTGGATCTAACAGATTACCCCCTTAAGCTATCATTAGTACGTTGATTTGCAATAAACTCGATTTGTGGATAATATTAGATTTTATGTCCCAAAAATCACAACTAATACTTTTAGACCAAAACTTGGCATCAACATATGGAAAATATCAGATGATGGAGACCAATTGGTTTATTCACGCTACTTCCATGAGGATTTGATGGTCCAACTAGGCGTGAACGGCTTTAAGGACAATGAGATTTATAAAGGTGAAAGATTAAACTATCTTACCATTAGCGATTTGCATACTGAAGCTCGAATTTTGCGAATTGAGATTACTTTCTTGCTGCTGACCACTCAAACTCATGCTAAATACAAAGACATTCTATAAAAATATTACCTGATGCCATTGGTAGAGTCAAAGGAAACTTTTAAACAGGTGACCGTTAGTAAGCAACTCAAGACCCTCCAAACAGTGTTCCCTCAATAACCCAAGCATTTCTATTGTCTGGAAAGATTGCCTCCTGCTAAATTTTATTCTGAAGGAACGCGCTCAATCTTCCACGTCTACGAGTTTCCAGTGGTGGAGTTGGCTGCAGTCAAGCGAGAATATAAGGAGATGGTGTAACGGATCACGACTAACATCATGGACTAAACCATCGTGCGTGAGTCCATTAAACAGATCAAGATTAGCAACTATGAGTTCAACCGTAAGGGACTTGACTTCGCATATACTTACCTTATTTTACTAATGAACCTCAACAAAAAGTTTCCTAATTAGCTGCACGCGGCTGTGGATCTAATGCTGGCGCTCTTTGACACATTCGTCGTTTATGAAGCTGGCCCCATCAGTAAAAAAACATTTGCCTTTTTACAGTAAACTTACAAACGACTGACTAATTTGCAAAGAGTTACCTTTGTTGACGCACTTATCAACAAGTATCTCGTCACTATCGAGCAGCTTCCCCTCCTCAAAGTGTCAGAAAAATATTCACCTTTAAAGGTAATGGAGAAATTACAGTTGTTCGAACTACCTGTCGCTAGTCTTTTCCAAAAATTATAGCAATCAGAACAAAAGACTTTGAAGCTAATCCTAGTCAGACTAATATCTTCAGCTATCAAGGCTCATGGAGTTGGACATCTAGAATTATACAATATTTAAACTGGAAAATATACGACTTAATCTTCACTTTATCATCTGATACTCAGCTCCTTCAAAGCATGTTTATGGATTCTAGATCATGTTCAAGGTATCAAGGAGCAAGCTATCACTGAAAGCTTGGATCTCCTTCTTCTGCTATTACTTGATGATAACTCACCCTATGTAACTCAACACCGGGGATAGGCGGTGAAGCAATTCATGTCATAATTTGACGAACAATAAGTTTGGAAATTGGTGTTTCTCACACTAAAATTAAAATCTGAAGCCTTGAAGTAGCGCATTAACAAGTTGTTCACTGTTCTTACACAAAACCTTACCGAAAAGTTTAGACGCAGTATCAACGAAATGTTACAGCAAATCATTGTCAAGCAGGCAGGCTCCATCTATGTCCAGATTAACAGTGGTCTTTCAGATTAACTGTGGATGAATCACCTCCAAACTACACTTGAGCTCATCACAATGACCAAAGACAAACTATTTCTTGACAACTAAATTGCACTAAAGCTTTTGTAATTGCCTCTGACCCCAACCCTTTGGTCCCTCGCACTGCATATAATTCCGCGAAACGACCAAATTCTTGTTTCAATTATTAAAAATTTCCGTCGGGAGTATTACAACTCTCTAGGCAAGTAAATTACTAAATTCTGTGAGCCCTTAGCAGGTATTCGCTCTCTTGAGTCAATCCACATTAATTGGTTGGATTTAGTAAAAAAGATCAGGTTGGAGGGTAAAAATATTTTTGAGCTGTTTATGTAGGAGTTATCAGCAAGCAGCTACGGAGGGCGGTAAGGTTTAACAATGGCCACTATCACTGATGTCAAACAGTTATAGATTACATCTTAGTTCATCAATCTTGTCCTATAGTAGAAAAATTTGAAGCGCGAGTATTTTAGTGAATCAAACATCCGTAAATTGATAGTATGGTACTTCCTGAATAAATCAAAGGAAAAAGGAGCATCCCCGGCCACGGAAAAGATATTATTCCTCTCTCAAAGTGTTAAACAGCTCTTCCTCAAAATGAATCAATTCCCAGAAGTTGTGCGTCTCTGCATTAAAAGTGTGCTGTAGATACGTTAGGAAAGTCATGTAATCTAACGCAATTTCTAAGAAAAACGAGTGCCTATTCATTCTGCTTTAACACTTAATAAACGCTTTTCGGAATGTTTCTAAGAGATTTTGAGCGTCTTTATGACTACTGATTAATTATGCAGCTACTTCGCATTTGAGCTGAAAGGATTACAACACATCCTCAAAACCATGGATATTGCCAATTCTCAAGAGCATAGCCACTCAATCACTTGTCTACCCGATGAAGAGCTCCTCCTAAACGAAAAGCTGATCATGAGTAAGGCCAGCGTATAATAACTACCCACAGAAGTTAAGGATTTGGACGATCTAAAGGAGGAAGAGTTTGCTAATAGTGTGAAATTAGTTGCTAATCTAAACCAGGCAGGTCTATCGGCCAGCAATGCAGATTGGACTGTCTATAAAAAAGGTAACAAAACAAAAATAATCTTTCTACCTTTGATAGATTCTACTTATCATGAACATCCTCTTTTCCTCCAATTGCTGAAAACTGTTGAGGTTCGCTCCATCAAAATTGGTTTCCCTGCAGCATCATATGAATTCAACGATAAATTAGTAGCCACACCATCGGCAGTGGTGGTAGAGGGCAGTCTTGATGGAATTAACTTTGAGCCAATTGGTTAAATGGACTATTTGCAGGATGATGCTTACAATGTTAACGGAGTTCAAGTATGGGTCCTCAATTGTCAAAAAATTCGTGGAGTCAGCAGTATTGGCGAAAGTGTTAAGGAGCTAGGCTTGCATAAACTGCGTTATCTTAAGGTGATAGTCAAAAGACCAGTAGTCAGTTTCATTGAAGGTCAGTTCTCTCAACTCAATGGTCGCTGCTATAACGTTTTAGGCTGCAGCATTTCATTCCTTTCTGTGACTGGCGATGATTCCTAAAAGCTACCTTATGCTTTGCTTTAATCCTGCAAGTAGATATCTAAGCGATCATCACTAAGCATTCTGGCATCCCTCTTGAATGAGTCAAACTCCTAAACTATGAGGCGAATCGCTAATGACGTGGCCTTTGCTTAACTCGTCCAATCTCACTTCCAAAAACTGAAAGAATACATGGGAAAGTACCCTGAAATAATGCCGAATATTATTTATTTGATTGGAGCCGGCAACAGATCATTGGGAGATTGGATCGTGTCTTACTTTTTGCGTGAGGGAGGAGGAGAGTTGGAGGCCAGAATCATCAATCAGATTATCACTAGCACTCCTGATAAGGCATTTCCACGTCTGCAGCTCTTCTTAGCCAGTATCTTCAAGAAACTAACCACCATTAGCTAAGAAAGTGAAATAGAAAGCGGACTTCTCTACACTCACTAAATCCACTTCATGGAGTCTTTCTGCAAAACGTTAGAATAATGCTACGAAATGGGACTAGCTCCTGGACAATTGAGTTGCAGCAATGCAGACATTGGCCATATCATTAGCATTTACGACGCCAAACACTCTTCACCTGAAATTAAAAGTTTAGTCAAGCTCACAATTTATCTTCTACACATCCGCGAGCCACTTAGCCTATCACAACCCTTAACAGTGTCAGCTATGGATCTGATTTGGCAAAACTGCTCTGAACTTAAAACCCACTTCTACAACCTGATGGCAGGACTACTAATCGATCGGAAGGCCCGAGTATGGATTCAAGATAATAGCTATGCAAAAGTAGATCAATTGATTGCCATTATATACGCAACCATCGCTAACTCTGAATGGCGCAACCTACGTCTTCAACTGTTCCTGCTAAGTCAAATATCCTACCACTAGGCAAGCTATTTGCGTTCTAAGAGCGTACACTTATAACTTTATCATAAACTGAAGACAGTTAGCCATCAAGATCCTGAAATTATCGACTCAGTACTTAAAATTGTACGCAATGTGGTACTAGGACAAGAAGAAGAGGAAGAACGTGTAGCAAAGGTATTATTTGATGATGTTGCCCTGCTTGTAAAGAGACGAGACCCCTTCCTACAAAAATTGTTTGTAGGAATTCTAGGATTAGAGTCAGAAGTAATGATTCACATTAGCGGATTGGACCTCAGTACTTCGACCAAGAAAGAGCCTGGTATTGGCTCAAAATTCTTGACCCGCAAACAGCAAAAATCTCTTTTGTAAAAAGTGAATCGTAAATGCAAATATCAGCTCGTGGGAGAGGTAGTAGGGCAAATGAAAATTGATCATCAAGCCCTTTTCTTGAAAGCCTTTTCATGTTCAATGTTAATGGTGATGCGCTTCAAGCTCAACGAAACTCTTTATACCTGCGGTATCTACAGTCCCGTCCCCTGTAAACGCAACTCGGAGGGAGATTACTTCTGGTAAGAGGTGATTAGCTATGATAAACAGGGATTCATCTTCTTCCTGAATGAACCTGATTCCCTCTTTGTTACAAATGCTCCAGATGGAATGCTCGGTAATATATATGGCGGTGATGAGGAACAAGAAAATGCAGCAGTTTTTTATGATGAGGGGGATGACATTATGCAATTTACCTTCAGCAATGATTCGACTCAACCTAAGTTGACACTCAGCAAATACAGTAAGTCTCTTCCTGAAGAGATAACAGCCTCTCCTCTTGATCAGGATCATGAAGGCTACACCCTTGTTGGTATTGAGTTTTGGTAACTTAAAACTCCAAATGTGGTCAACGTTAACGATAGTAAGATCAGCAATTTATTGAGTAAGTCCAATCATGCAAAACCGCCATTTAGCTATTATCGTCATGCCCCTATTTATATCTTCCCTGCCACCTTAACTCTCAACAAATTTATGGATATGTTAGGGCTCAAAGGCACTTGTCAATCCAAGGGAGTTGCTTTAACACCTTCACAGCCTCTCGCAGAGTTAGAAAAACAATCCAACGATTTCATAATAGATTTAGACATTACTACTCAGGAGTCGAAAGAAGGTAAGGAGGAGATCAACTAAATTGGCTATATCCCCGTTATGACTATATTTAATCACTTCTCAAGGCTTCAAGGCGTGAACTAAGTACTGCGCTTGGGAGCAGACTCCATCAAAGACTGGAAGAAAGCCGACCGTAAAAAGAACTTCGAGCATTACATGGATGAGTTACAATCGTTTATTAGTCTGCCAAATTTCTTCAACCTGTTCATCAAGGATCAACAATATGTCACATTACTGTTCGAAGTGGCTTCGGGAATGCCTGATGATGAAGGCAGCTCTAAGAATTGGTAGGAAGAATATGTGAACAATTTCCGTTTCATTTACAAGATCGTGTCAGACATCTTTAAATATGATCGCTCACCCGTGCTCCGTGATATGGACAAATACGCTGATTTTGCAGAGGTCATCCTCTAAAAATTGTCTGAAATCAGTAAGGAAGCTCCCAGAATACTAAAAGAAGAAGAGGTAGTCGAAGAGCAAGAACCTGGAATAGCACCTCTCGCAAGGATAAAGAGCGAGGATCGCAAACGCAAGAAAAAGGGTATTGGATACGGCGCAGATAATCAAAATAATTCAAAGTGGTCGGCCAACGAGTGGCTGTAGGCTCGCAAGAACGTCTCTCAAGAAACATTAAGAGTTATTTCCATTATGGTGAGCTTCCTCGACTGTTAAGAACGTCTATGCGATGATCGCCTCTCTTAAATAATCAAGCAATCGTGCTTGTTGCCGTTGCTATAGAGCGCTCTGCGATCAGGATCGCTTTTGGATATTTCTAAAGAGTCAGAGCTATTCCGTGCTTATCTACAGATTGTCCGTTTATTATCGGGTCATCCTTCAACCATCTAATGCCTCCTTAATATATAAAAGCGGTATAAGCCTGAACAGAGCGAGTCCATCTTATCTCTTCTCAACAAACTCAACGGAATTGCTGAAATTTTCACTGAATGTCTAAAGTCAGGCAAATAACAGGCAGCCAGTAATTAAACAGCAGAGGGAATTGCTCTAGATATCCAACGTACTCATGGCATCGTGGATAAAGCGGTCATTAATCTCCGCAAAAGAGGGAAAGGAATAACAATCATGTAGTTGAACAGCATGCCAGTTGCTTAAGCATATCGCTTCCTCCTTGGAGGGCTTCGATTTGGATATGTAAACTTGAAATAGGGTGCAGGTTTCAAGCATGCCCACAGTAGTAGTATCACAAATACAACTCCTCCAACATCAAAGATTTTACGGTTATCACAATAACTGGCTGATTTATCTTCTTCATTACCATGCGAACATACGAACTCTATTTTCGTGAGATGTGACAAATCAAGGATTGATGTGATTAATGTACTTATTATGGGCAGCAAGGACACACCCTATTCTAATGGAGCTTTCACTTTTGATGTCTACTGCGATGACTCCTATCCAAATAATCCACCAAAAATGTTAATTACCACTACAGGGCAAGGCAAAATTCGATTTAATCCAAACCTCTACTCCTGCGGAAAGGTTTGTCTCAGTTTACTGGGTACTTGGCGAGGATCAGCCTCTGAGAACTGGGATCCTAAAGTTTCCACTCTGCTTCAGTTGTTTATTTCAACCCAAGGAATCACTATGAGTGATGATGTCTATTTCAATGAACCTGGATTTGAGGGTTAACAAGGAACTGAATAGGGAGAACGCAAAAACTAAGCCTACTCAAATATCGTACGACTGGGTAATGTTCGCTATGCGATGAATGGACAGATTAAGAATCCAGCAAAAGGTTTTGAAGATGTAGTACGAAGACATTTCTACATAAAGCGTAAGGAAATTATCGAGGAATGCTAGAAGTGGTTGGAATATGCTTAAAAAAGAGAAGCATCATATAACGGACTTGTCAACGACCATAACAGTTCTTGGTGCTCATAGTTGAAGCAATCAAAGACAAAGTATAAGGAACTTTTGGCCAAGGAGATTATTGAGCTCCGTGAATTATTGGATAAACTGCCACCACCTGATCTCAAAGAGCATCAGTAAGAAAAACAAGATTTTACATCTACTAAAGAGATTAAGGAGAAGCATGAGATTAAATCTTAACAACTTAAGCTGGAGGAGGTTGATGTAGGCTATGATAAGGAGCAGAAGGAAGTAAAGAAATATGAGGAACATATCATGCACGATAGATGGAGTCGATACATTGGTGCCATGGGATTGGAAGCCGTCAAAAAACAAGCAGCAAGTAGTGTTCTATTGATAGGGCTCAAACCTCTCGGACTGGAAATTGCCAAGAATTTAGTGCTATCAGGACTGAAGCGACTAACTATCTTGGATGAAGATATTATTAAAGATCATGACTAGCATTTCTTTATGTCTAACCTTAAGGGAAGCAAGATCCGAGACTGCTTATTTAAAATAAAAGAGCTCAATCCCTACATGCTGGTTGACCACGTTGAAACTATACCCGATGTTTCTCATTATTCAGTCGTCATCTCGACATTGCCATACTTATAATCTCGGGAAATCTCACTATTATGTCGCGAGAGTAAAGTCAAATTTTTGTATGCTGAAACCAAAGGAGTGAGTGGAATTTATTTTGCAGACCTAGGATTGCATACTATCAATGATAACAATGGAGAGGAACCATTTGAGGGTATCATCAAGAATATTACCTGCGAAGAGGAGGGTTTGGTCACTCTTCTCTAGGGGATGAAACATCCCTACCAAGATGGTGACTATGTAGTTTTCTCTAAAGTTTAAGGAATGTAACTGGTGGAATAAAAAATTTAAGAAAAAACGGCAGAACAACTTTTCTTCGAGCAAGAGTCCAGCGAAAAGGTCGATGGCATTAACAACAGAGTATTCAAAATTAAAGTCATCAACTGGAACTCTTTCCTTATAGGTGATACAAGGGGATTTGGTCTGTATAAAGCTAATGGCCTCGTTAGAAATATTAAAATTCCAAAATAGGTTCAGTTTTAACCTCTTGAGACCTGTGAAAAAAACTTTGAAAAATATGTTGATTCAAATCTTGGAGCTTACGATTTCTAAAAAATGGGAGATAATCTCAGTGTTTTCTTATCTTTTCAAGCTCTCTCAAAGTTCCACAAAATTCATAAATCCTACCCTAAAAATTGGTGTATCAAAGACGCTGATGATTTCCTAAAAATTCTCGAGGAATAAATCAAGCATTTAGATCTATCGTAAGATGATTCAAAGAGAGTACTTGAATTCGGTAAAGCCTTCCCTCTCGTCAGTGAAGCTGAGTTACCAACAATCGGAGCTTATTTGGGTGGAGTTGTGTCTCAGGAGGCTATCAAGGCAATTACTAACAAATACACACCAATTCGTCAGTTCTTTACCTTTCATCTCAAATAAATGTAGCAGTCGGCTCCTGAAACATCTGATGAATTTTAAAAATTATCCATACCTCTTGAAGAACCTTTCCGCAGCTTGAAAATTGTCGTAGGAAAAGCAGGAGCGGACAAAATCGAACATCTGAAGAGTTTTATCATTGGAGCAGGAGCCATAGGATGTGAACTACTTAAAAACTTTGCAATGATTAATATGGGTGTCCAGGGTTAGATAGTAGTCACTGATCCAGATCACATAGAAACATCAAATCTCTCAAGGCAATTCTTATTCAGAGACAAACATGTCAAAAAAGCAAAATCAGCAACAGCATGCGCTACTCTCCTTCAATTAAATCCCCGCCTCGAGGGTCATATCATAGCCAAACTGGATAAAATCTGTGAAGAGACTTAAGATACATATTCTAAATAATTTTTCCAAAGCAGGACAATAGTTGCAAATGCTTTGGATAACGTAAGAGCAAGACAATACGTGGATAAACGTTGTGTAGAAAGTAGAGTGCCTCTATTCTAAAGTGGCACACTTGGTCCTAAAGGACATGTCCAAGTGATTGTTCCTTTCAAGACAGAGAACTATGGCAGTCAGAACGATCCAAGTTAGTAGACCCAGATTCCACACTGTACTCTAAAAATGTTCCCCGAAGAAACAGTACACTGCATTGAGTGGGCTCGAGATATTTTTGGTAAAATATTTACCCTTAACCCCAAAGCTTTGAAAAAGGTTATATAGGCAAAGAGTATCAATGCTTTATAAGGCCAATAAAAATAAACAGTGAGCAAAATAATCAAATATCGCCCTGAGTTATTTGACGATTGCATCGCAGAAGCAGTGCGCAAGTTCTACGTCTACTTTAGAGATAATGTTAGACAGCTTTTGTTTACCTATCCCATCGGAATGATCACTAAGGAGGGAAAACCCTTCTGGCAACTGCCCAAGAGACCTCCAAAATAAATTAGTGCCCTTGATAGCAATGATGCTTCCCAATCCACTTTTATTGCTGCCTATGCAGTCCTTTTAGCTAAAACCTTCTCCATTCCTTTCCCAAAAGATTTCAGAAAAGCAGAGGGCAAGCAAAAGATTATGGACATTGCTAAAAAAGTGAAAATTTAGGAATTTATACCGAGTGAGGAGACTTCCAAGTAAATCTAAAAGGAAGTTGAAAAATAGCAAACTTTAAAATAAAAAGTGCCATCCAAAGAAGAATAAAAACCAACAATAGTTGAAACCAAAACTAGTGAGTATGTGGAGCTAACATCCGATATATTATAACTTAAAGTCATTCCTTAAGAGTTTGAGAAGGATTAAGACAGCAATGGACATATCGACCTGATTTTTGCTATGAGTAACCTGCGTTGTCGAAACTATGGTTTGAACTAGTGCACATGGATATAGGCCAAACTCAAAGCAGGAAAAATCATGGCTGCTCTTAGTACAACGACAAGTGTTGTGGCTGCTCTGCAGACCATTTAAATTATCAAATTGGCAGTCGGCTGCCAAACTTGGCGCAACGCATTTATTAATCTCGCTGTTCCTATCGCTCAAATAACTGAGCCCGGCCCTGCTGTGAAGCACAAAATAGGAAACACTTAATTTAGTGTTTGGTAAGACTGGTCAATGAAATGTTCGACTCTTGGTGACTTACTAGCTCAGCTAAAGGATAAATATTAAGTATAAGGCTACAATGTCAGCACAAGTGAAGGTCAACCTGTCTATTGGTAGGCAATGTACAAAGACAAGGAAGAGAGTAGAAAGGAATTATTGGAGAGCAAATTGAAGGATATGTTTAAAAAGGATCATATATAGCTGCATATTGCCATGCGTAATCCAGTAAGTGGGTCCAATTACGAGCATGTACCCCGCGTAAAGGTAGAGACCATCTGAATAAGTGATAATTTATTCAAATACGATTAATTATTGAACGCTATATATCTATAAGACTATACATATCAGCTACTGAGGTCAGGCAAGTCTTCAATTTTCTGTACTGCAGCTGTGCCACTCAGATCGATGGCAGTATAGTTGATGGTATAAGGTTTATCAGCAGTAATGCCTTTCTTTATGGTAACTTGCCACATGTGATTTGGATTAGTATTCTTATAGTTTTACAGTAGATTGGATTTGGGACTTAAGTTGGCGTCACTGCATGTCATTTCAGTAACTCCCCAGCTGCCATCTCCAAGATAACGAGTTCCCTTTTCATTGTTTATAGAATCTCCGTATAGTTTATATGACATTTTACGATAGTGAGTATGATGTTCCATGCTGGCTGTAAAATTCAATTCATCGAAAAGAGGTGCCCAATATCTCATACCTTCTTGGATCACAAGAACATCATTTGAACCAGGCTGCGAATTAGTGCAAGATGGATAGATAGGGTTATGATAATTAGCAAAACGATAGTATCCAGGGTTACTTTGAACGATTGAACGAATAAAATGGACTTGATCTTTAAATGCTTTGACATATCCTGAGTCAAGGTGGAAATGTATGGTGGGGCCAACTTTATGATAGTGAACAGTGTCCCTTTAAAGTTCAGGTGGAGGCTATTCAACATTATTTTGTGAGCTGTGTTGAGGATTGAAGATGAAAAATAATGGCATATCTTCTTGAGTAACTGTAATGGTTGAATCAGTCAGCGCATCATAGCCTACATCATGGTTACCTATGCTCATGACTAAGGGTACTAATCTATTAAGATTCTCGTAGACTGGCTAAAACATCCTATAAAAATTGTCCCAGCTGTAATAGCAACTCCTCATTCCATCATCATAAACGGTATCTCCTCCCAATATGATTATATCGGGATTGTACTACACCAAATAGCTAGTCATTATTTCTCCGTTTTTAGTCATACCCAAATCTCCACCAATTGCCATTCTTACTTCATTTGCTGTTGCATTAGGAACAGTTTTGTAGTAAGACCATTTCAAGACGGACCCTGCTTTGTTCGCTATCTCAATCGAGTAGGTTGCATTAGGAATTAGGTTTTGGAAAAAGATAGAATGAACATATCTCTGTCCTAATGAATCAACATTGTCCAACTTGAAAGGAGATGTACTGTTCTTAACTGCAATTATGCCTTGATTTAACTTGAGAGTAAAGGTTAGTTGACTTAGATCCATTCCTGCATGCGCATTGAAGAATACCGAAGTTGAAGCATCCTCTGCAACTGTGGCATAAAGATGGCAGATTTGCTGATCGGCACAAACTTGATCTAAAGTGACAAGCCTAGTGAAATCAGTTGATATCCTTGAATCTCCATCGATAGGTATGCCATATTTGCTATTATAATAACAAACGCATGCTCCTTTTGTGGCTACTACCAAAAATACGCACAGACACAACCATAAAATAAGAACAATGACGGTAAAAATGATTTACTTTCTTAATTGAGACAGTTCAGTCACTTTTGTTTTGTACTTCCAGATTAGAGCGGGTAAAACCACTGCCAAAGTCATCACGAAGACTGATAGCAAATCAATGTGAGTCCCCCTTCCAAAATAATTGAACATGAAGAATGTAAGGTAGATCAATGCGCCTACAATCCAAAAGCAATAGAAGAAAAAGCTCGTCAGGAAGTTGATTACTTTGAAAATTTTAGTTTTCGGATTGAGAAAAACACCAACGTTGGGTTTGTTTATTAAATTTGTTGATTATCTTTAGCTTAACTGCGAAGTCGAGTTGCGCTATTCAGCAGTCACCATGCTTTCCCTCAGGGCTTCGTTCTTATTGATTCGAAGTTGATACTTTTTAATGAGGAAGGCGAGAATGAATAGAAAAGTGACAAGCATACCTAACAGTCCTATGTTCCAAAGAAGAGTAAGTGCAAAGGCTTCAGTATAGTTTACATGAGTGCGAAGATCGTCTTAATTTGGCAGATGGAATACCATTAAAGTTGTTCAATTATAAATCTACATTGAGGTCAGGATTTATGACGATATAGTATAACTAATACGTTATTACAAATTTATGACCTGAGAGGAGACGATAGCATCCTAATTACCTTTTCGAGGTAATACAGTTCAATTTGATTAAAATAACTATTCTCTCTCTCTCATTACTTGGAAACCAAAGTAATAATAATCCAACTAATTGATAACTTTATGTTGTTTCTTCATCACTCAATCCTTGTCAATATTAATATCCATTATTAATGTGATTTTAGTAAAAAATAGTGGTGCTGATTATTAATTAAATTATTGATGATACGATGCATTACGAGCCGCATAGGCAGATATCAAATGGCCATCGAGAAAAAGTTGTTTGTCTATGATGCGGGAATTAGAGATGGCACCATGGATTACTTCAAGCCAGAACTTTATTCCGGAATTAGAGCCACCATCTTCGGAGCTTCAGGTACGAACACCGCAATTCAGGCACTCTTGGAAAACCTATTGCTGCAACCCTCGGTCTCGCCAACAGCAGTCTCAATTTGCCATTGAATCTCGAACACCACTTCCAACACTCTGAAAATTTGAAGTAGTTGCGAACAGTCGGCGCATCAAGTAAGTCTATAGTAATCTAGACCGCATCTGGGTGGATTACACTATGAACTATAAAGATCAGGACCAGATTTAAAGCAAAGTAAGAAACTCCAACGTCGTTATAAATCTATTGGGCCCCAGGCACAAATTAAAAAAGAGGGAAGATTTCTAATTTATTAACATTGAGGCTGCAGAAAGAATTGCTAAGGCCTGCACCAAGCATGGAGTACATAGACTCATTCATTTCTCAGCCGCAGGAGCTGAACCTAATTCTCCATCCCTCGATTTCCAAACAAAGTATGAGGCTGAAGACATTGTGCGTAAAGCTTTTCCAAATGTTACCATCATGAGACCCTGCCCTGTGTTTGGACTCAATGACAATTTTGCATCCATAATTCGAGGTCAGATAAACTTCTTTTGGAATAAGTTCATTATCGTTTATGACGACTCAACAGCCAAAAAGCAGCCTATCAAAGAAAATGATGTGGGATTATGTGTCCTTAACGCTTTAAAATTGGAATAATCCAAAGGTAAGACCTATTAACTTGGAGGTCCGAACGCTCTATCAATGCTATAAATATATGAGATTATTTTCAACATGATGAAGATTAGACCTAAAATTGCTTACTTAAATCCCGCGCCTATGGAAATATTGGGCAAGTACATCTACAACTGGCCACACTTCAGTTTATAGATGATGCGCAAACGTTATTCTTATGTAACTTAGGTAAAATCGACGAAGTTGTGAAAAGCGATCGCTACTTGACAGCCCAAGATCTGTTAGTTGATCCTGTCACATTTAAAAATGGTATTTATGAACTGCTGCGTGATTATATTGCCTACTATCGTGAACTTGACGAGGATTACGACAATTGAGTTATTGATAGTATAACCAAATATAGAACCACTTCATAAAATCAGCATACATTATCAAAGCTTTAAATAAAGCAATCATTCAATTTAAGATTATTTACTATTTTAAACATCATTTTTATCTGGAGAAACGATATTCTTCGACAAGACTCACCCCTTTGCTGAGAAGACCCCTTTCCTGAGCATATTTATTGCATATTGTTAGAATTTAGTCCTTTTGCTTACCTTCCATAAATAGACTGATCACAATTTAATGAAACTCTAAGATTGGCACGGCTAATGGCTGCAATTTCACTGTATTCAGTATGCTCAAAAGATTGCCAAGAGTAAACACAAAGTCAGAAGTACATAGATGATCAGTTTTAGTGACCATAAAAGCCTTGATAGTGACTTTGTTAGATTCTCTCAATCGACCCATTTTTTCTTCGAGATAGTAGAATGGAGGCACAATAGAGAAAAAGGACTATGAGTTAAGCAGTAGTATATTTTAATTTTTAAGATTTTGGTAAGTAGATCTGGACAATGGAAAATACCAAGCATCAAGGCATATCAGTCCCTTCAAAAGAGAAGGTTTGATGTTTTTTGTTATCATGTTAGCTGTGGTTTCAAGCACGGTTGAGCCCCCGAATGAGTGGCCTGCGAAGTATAGTCCTTAAATATCAATGGCCTTAATCTCGTTAAATATTTTACCTAGTAAATTGTTATTTAATATTTCTGTGATGACTGTCTCCATTTATCTGGCTCTGATTACTAAATCTGCATTACGACTGTCGTAGAGTAGGCTCTCCAAAATATCATGGTGATTCATTAATTTTTTATCAAATTAGATTCTCACTTTGTCATTATGATGCTGTATAGAAACCACAATGTAGCCGTGAGACGCCCACCAACCGCATAGAGAACTGTAGTTGTTCATATTCGATCCAAGACCGTGACTGAAAATGATGATATTCCACCTATCGTCCTTTTTATGATCATTCACACATATAGATGCATCTCCGAGCACTGGCATCTTTATTTTGATGAGATACGAGACGAGAAAATTGAATATTTGAAAGGGAATTCTCATTTTGGTGGGATCGACATGAGCAATGTCATAGAAAACCATGCCGTACTTTTCCGAGGGAATCCATTTCGGATGTTCTCCATCGGACATTGAGGGATAAAATATTGAAAGCTAGATGTCATTGTGATTATAATATCTATATCCGGCATTATAAGGCCCTTTACCCACGATTGAGATGTGATAAAAATTGATCCAGTTGACCAATAAAACTGCTAAGAACAACAGAATCTTTTGAAGCAAGTCTAACTCCAGGTAATCAGCGATAGCAATGCCAAAAAATACCGGAGTATATGGTCTTGCTCCTTCGAAGATATAGCTGATGACACCCACGAGTACGACCGCTATCCAAAAATATTTTTTATGTTGATCTTAAAGAACAAATATGCACTCGAGAGAGAATAAGAAGAGAAGGAGAAACTCCATAGGGAAAAAATGTTTTTTCATAGATATTTAATATATATATATTTCTGATGAGTCTAATATACCTTGTCATATGTTGTATAAATTATTGAAATAAGATAAGGAAACTAAAATTGATATAAGGATGAAGGACGACTATATTCCTTAATTTGAATGTTGGTTGACAAATTAATATTCCTCACTACGACTTTATTATTCTATAACGGTTAAGTTAATTTTCTTATGATTTTAATGAATATATAATTTCAGAGAGATTCTAAGAATTACAATATATTTTTAACAAAGTAAATAATAATATTTTTAATATTATGATGACTTTTTGTTGAAAGGCATCTGTGGAGATCAAAACCTTGAACTTTTATAAACGTAAGTAATATTTATAGCAATCGAAAATTGAATATTACCAGCATCATCTTTGTTGAAGAGAACATAAAATATTTAAATCATCTGGGAAAGTCCCAACTTCATTTATTTTGCCTGAACATTATAATACATCATTGGACAGAGAAACTGTTGGTAAAAAGGATGATTTATATTTTATAAAGTGTTGAACAATAAAATATCTTATAATTAAATATGATATAATTAGTCATTGGACTTGTCGTCATCGCTCTCACTTATCTGCTTTATAGATTTTACCTTGAACCTCGGAGAGCTTGTCTTTATTACTAAAAAATGCTCACTAAGATGGGCTTGAAGGTATACTACATGCCTGTCTAGCCTTTTGGGGTCACCATGTATGATCATTTCAAAAAATACGAACTTGCTAAAAATGATGCCTTCTTCGAAAGCAAGAATTTTTTCCCTGGATATGATGTCATTGTGACCAATCTCTTGGAACAGCCTCACATTATTTTTATAAATTGGAAAATGATAAAAGAGTTGTTTAATCCATAGAAAGTTAATGTCCTTGTAAAATCTGATGTGGGTTTACAGCTTCTCAAGGCCATTGGCGGCAGAGGGTTTTTCTTTTCCGAGGGAGAGAAGTGGAAGAACAAAAGAAAAGTGATGTCTAGAATTTTCAACTTTGATTTTATTACATCCCAGGTTCCCGTGATCTGCAAAGTCATTGACAAACTTTTTACAAATATGGAAGACAACTACTGGCGTGCCCACCCTAAAATGGCAGAAACCAAATAGATTGAGACAGAAATGTTTAGAGTTGGAGTGAAAATGTTTGCTATGGTCATGACTACAAGCTTTTTAGGAATTGAGGCCATCAATTAGATAATGCATGGACAGCAAATCTAAGAGTTTATTATTGAATTGACGGAACTGGCCGCTAGCCTTTCTTTGGACCCTCTAATTATCCTTCTTGGTAATAATTTTTATAAACTGGGATTAAAAAAAGACTACAGAATACTTGCCCATAAAGCTAAGGTAATGCAGTAGCTAAATTCTAAATATCTGAAGTCAGTGAAATAAAAAATAGGCACGATGTCTGATAAATAGAAATAAAACCCAAAAACTATTATGGAAGCCCTCATCATTTTAAAAGAACAGCAATAAGGAAAAAAAGCCACATATACTGACTCATAACTTAACCAAGAATTGCTGACTTTTTTGGTAGCGGGTTCTGATGTTACCTCAATTTTTTTCACCACAATGATATTCTTTATTCACCAACATAAGGAAGTTTAAGAAAAATTGAGGAAGATGATTAATGAAACCTTCAAGACCGACGAAGATATCACCTATGAAAATTTGAAGAAAATGGAATATCTTTAATGGGTTCAGTTTTAAACAATTAGAGTATTCAGGCCAGCCAGAGGTCAATTTGACAGAATTGCAACTTAAGATATGTTGTTGGGAGATTTCGCAATAAAAAAAGGAACTGTTATCAACTATAATCCAAAAGCTATTTTCTATGACCCCGATATCTTCGAAGACCCTGAGGTTTTTAGACCCGAGAGATGGGAACATGAGCACCCGAGCATTTCTACAAATGAACTGATGTCTTTGGGATTTAGCGGAGGACCAAGAGGTTGCCTTGGAAAATATTTGGCCTTATTATAAACAAAAATAGCTTTGGTGAAGTTCATGAAGAGATATAACAAAGTTAGTGAAACCCAATAGCGAATTTATTCGTTCAGCTTCGCATCCAACCTCAATAACTCAGGAATTCGATTCACCAAGATATGATGATCATGCAATTTGTAACCTATTATAATTCAAAAATAATTATACTAGATATAACTTTTAAAGATTAGACTTAGACTGATTATATTAATAAAATAAGAAAGAGGGTATTGCAATGCCAAAAATCTGGTCTACAATTGATTATTATCACTCTGTCTTCTTTTTTCTTTACATAATTTTTTGGAGTTTTCTTTAGATGTCATCGTCCAGTTTCATTTGATCTCTAAATTTACGAGGATCGAAAGTAGTCTCTTATTGTTCAGTTTCCTCTTTCCCATCACTCTCTTCCTACTCTCCTTATGCTTATTCACCTTCCTCTCCATCGTATTATTAATCATTTTATTCGTCGTGCTAGGTTGTCTGAAACTCCACATTAATATCTATTATTTCATCAGTAAAGCACAGGTCTTGATTATTTCGCTTGACCCATGGAGGTTCAGGACGATTTTAAACTTCACTAATCTTTAAATGTTGTAATATAAATGAAGGACTAATCTTTGGAGAATATTCTTTGAAGATATTTTTGGCATAGGGCATCAAGTAGCACAACTTCGTTCTCTGCATAAGTAATCAAGTACCAATATAAAGTTTGGGAGTTCAATGTCGATGTAATCCTAACTTTAACCGATTAGACTTCTAAATAAGATGCACTCGAATATTTGCTTTTATGGGATTGAGTCAGCAATAATTTCCTCCTACTTAATCTTCATCGTTTGAAAAAGTAACCTACTAAGAGCACCAACTTTATCGCTTCGCAAAAAGTATTATTTTGCGGGGAGAATGTCTCTGATAAAGGTTTAATAGGCTTTTTTTCTATCTCCATTGGCTAACAGGCATAAGAATAGATTGTAGTTTAAGTAATGCAATTCGTTAGCCTTTGTTTCATGATCTATAGATTCCTCAATATCTTAACTTTCCTAACCCTCCTCTTCAGAATTCAGAATTACATTTTCTTCAAGATCCATTAAACTTTTTTCCTTTAAAGCGAGGTTAAAGTTGCTTATTGCTTCTTCAAATTCACCGCAATGATAATGCTTAATGCCCAAATAGTTGTAATACTCAACTCTGTTAAAGTACTCCAGATCTTAAATAGCAGATTCTGCAATGTCGAATTTTGATAGCATAATTTAGCAAATCATTCGATCCCCTGCTGCTGTCATTAAATTTTTAGCATCAGTCACTCGAAGTTGTTTAAAATCAATCAGAATTTACATTTGCAACTTTCTTGCTTAATTCTCAATGGACGAGAGGCATGCTTCTGCCAGTTCATACTCTCCAATTAGATAAAAAAGACAGCATTCATGCAGTTTATAATCAACTTCAGGACACAATTACTTTAATTTCTTGAGATCCTACAAAGCCTTGGAAGTCTGATCATTTGAAAATAGAAGCTTGGCCCTTTCTAAGTAAGGAGAAGCCTGCTTTTCATCAAGATTGATGCAGATGTTAAAATCATTCCAAGCCTGCTTTTTATTATTGAGTGTTCTGACTAAGATAGCAAGTACTCGTGAGCCAGGGCTCTATAGAAAAAATATTTAGCCACATTTTATTACGATTTTGAAATGGCCTTTATAATATCCTGAAGACCATCCTCGCTTTTTTAAAGATAAAGATAGATGAGAGATCTGAGATAGAGCATGTTCGAATTGGAATCGTTGACATCATAAGCCTTGTCCAATTCTTTCAGAGCAATAAATATCTATTACAGAGTTTACAGTTCGTCCTAAATCAAAATACAGGTACTGCTTTGGATGGCTGATGCTTATTAGAACTTTTTATCTTTTAGACGAAAGTCATAGCTCTGTATATAAAAGGTTCAATTTTAAGTGTCGGAGCTCCAAAACTGATTGTATTCTGCGCCTGATCAAACTTTTCAAGAGCTTGGTCAAATCCTTCTTTTTCAACGAGGACTATTCCCTCAGCAATGAGTTGATTGTATTTAACATGTTTATCTTTGACTGAATATTTTTCGACCATTTAGTAATCTGAGATTGCAAGCTGGTGCTTGTTCTGCATAAAATGACCGAAGCCCCTATACAAATAAAACAGTTTTTCGAAATAGCTCCCAAGAGGTTGATAATTATTTTAGAGTAGGTAAAAATTATTGACTCCTTCATTGATTTTTCGTTTCATCATGAAGACGACTCCTTCCGTAAAGAGTTTGAATTTTTAAATTTAAACTGACTGCACCTGCAAAAAGGCTGCCCTGTTGATGTGATAGAAGGCACTGTAAAAATCACGATCTTAAATTTTTGATTTTGTAATTTATATCAAAGACCCACCGACAGCATCTTTACAATTATCCAAGCGAATACATTTCTAAAAAGACAGCAAGGCTTCCTTTTTATTGTCTTCTATCAGTTGAATTAAACCTTTATAGTAGCAAACTTCGCATAATTATGCCTCGCTTTATTCTATCTTTTGAATGTCCTTCTTGCAATCTTTTATCTTTTTGGCTGCATAATTGATCTTTAGCCGTTACAGTAAAATCTTTGATTTGAATTGCCCTTTCTGGTCATTATAAAGAGCTAAAGTTAGAGCAGCGAGACAATTTGAAATGGCTCCTAATTTTTTTAGACACATTGCGTTATTAAATAAAATTTAGGCGTTGTCTTTTCTCTATTTTAACACCAGTTCGTAGTCATCATGAGCTTTTTAATAATCCTTTTAACTTTCATACAATTTGGCTCTGTAAATATAAAGGTCTAAGTAATCAGGATACTTTTCTATACCGAGAGATATGAGCTCAATAGCTCTATCAATCTAATTTAAATTTTTTGCTGAGATGGCAGCGAACAGATAGACAGTTTTCTTTCCAAAGTTATTAAATTTTTGTATGATTGTGTTTAATAAATCGTACCCGCGCTGATACATGTGCTTATTCAGATAGCAGAGAGCAGAATAGTAATGACTTTCAGCGGTTTATATATTTTTCTCAATGGCTAATTCGAATAGTTTCAAGGCCTCAGCTATTTTGCCTTATTTGTAAACTCTTCTCCCCTCTTCATAATAATTGATTTAGATGGGTAGAGTTGGATTGACACTGCTTAGGTGATGAATAGCTTGATCTCTCAATTTCTTTTTTATACTCCCGCTTATTGAGGTTCTTTTTATCTTGAATATTTCACTTTTTTACAGCATTGATTCATCCTTATTCCTCGATGTCAAAGCAATGTTTTCACGAAAATTACGAGGTCTCTGTCTATCAGTCTCACAATTTTGATAGAGACTAAGCCCTCTTGTTTCCTGCTATTTTTATCGTTATTTATAGCGATTGCTGACTTTAATTTCTCCCAAATTCAAGTTTTGAATGTGGTGAGATTTGTGCTTCAAGTCTATTGCTTCGCGCTCATTCTTCTTTACTGTCGGGGGAAGCTAATGCTTAATTAGATTCTTTCTGAAACTTATTTCTTTTGGTTTTTCCTTGAACATTTGTTGTCCCTCGTAAATTTGTTTGAGTCTCGCCTCGTTGTTTCTAAAGGGGAGAGATCGATGGAAAGATTCTTCCTTTGGCTGAGGCTGTATTGGGAGATACCTGCGATTATAATGGGACATGCTTATGTTAATTATATTGTTTGATAAAGATGCACTTATATAAATTTTTCATCATGAGAATGGTTTGATAAAATTATATGTTCATCTTAATTGGGCTTCTTTGTTGAGAGGAATCTTGTAATAACTCATTATCAATAGCTTTAATGAATTTACGGATGATATATAAAACAATTATCATCTTCAAGCCATAGAAGTAGAGTGTGAAAACATTAAAAGAATCGAGAAATTAAAGAAAAAATAATAGTTGTTAAGCAAGTTCGCGTAGCTCAATGGTAGAGCAGCGCCCTACGAAGACGAAGGTTGCGGGTTCAATTCCCGTCGCGGATGCTTTTTATCTTTTTAAAGACCAAGTTTACTCTCAATATTAATCATTCAATATTTTGTTTCCAAATCAAATATATCTTTGTTGTTGAGATCATAGCTTTGGTTGTTGATGTTTTCGGATGACCCTTTGAATATTTTCCTTAATGGTGAAGGCAGATTATGAAATTTTGTCGTTGAGTTCACATTTTCGTGCCAGCTCAAGATAATTCTGTATAGATTAAATATTACTTGATAAGGATCGCCATGAGCTAAAGCCGACCGAATCAAATGTTCAGGCATTAGGAAAGAATCAAGCAAACCAACTAATTGAGGTCGTAACTTATTTAGAATATTCTCTTTCAGTCTCATCAGTGATTTTATATGAACTGGTAATAAAAAACCACCTTAAACAGCTGGTACAGAATTACCAAGGATAATATTTGCCCCAAACAGCAAGCACAAATCAGTCAAAATTGGCTTGTTGATTGTATACTTATTTGTTTCAACAGCAACCCTAAATTTTTCATAAGTATAAAAAACAGCATGAGCTACGCCAGCACGTTTTATTTCAATTCCGGCAATAGTATTCCAAACATCCAAATCACTGACTCCCTATTGTTTATTTAACATTTTTTAAGTCACCAAACTGATACAGTGGTAGACGGACTGAGCTAATATTGTGCGGATATCGTTTAAAGTCCAGTTACTCCACTCTGATCTATTTTCATTTACTAGACTTTGGGCTAATTAGCTGAATTCATTGAAATATTGAACGCTTTCTCCCAACGATTTTTTCTTAGTCATTGCGTATTTATAGCTTTTGAGGAGATAGCGAGTAACTTGCAGATAAAGAACAGTGTTTTATCCTTCATAAGTAAGATTGCTTGAAAACTAACTTAAAATATTTGGAAGGCCAGAATAATGAGAAAATCCATGCCCTCCACACGCCCTTCTGCAAATTTAGATTCCATCATAGCAAATCTCAGTATATAAAGCTTTTCCCAGACACAGACAAACATGGGTCTCATTCATCAGAGAGAAATCATTTTTTTGAATGGCTAGTTCAACATTTTTATCGCTTATCGTTTTAATGGAATTTCCTCCAATTATCACCGCGTAATATTCGGCTACGCGACTTATAATTTTATCTCTTTGAGTTTGGTAATCTATGATTGGAATCTATTTATTGTCTGAGCTTAAAAATTGACTGCGATAGAGTGAATATCGTGCTGCAATAATGATAGGAAGTGCATAAACTTTTGGGACGAGGCAGGAAATAGCCTGGCGTGTCACCATCATCGTTGCATAACTAACTTTAGGATCTCCTTTAATTTTAATTTATCCTTTTTTACTCACGGAAACGTACTTTCTAAGCATATTAGATTTGGGAATGACGATGTTATGCATAATTAAGTAGCCATTATCTTTCGTGGCAAATCCTATTTTTGGGCCAATGTCACCAACCTCAATATTCGGAAGGGTTTCCAAGGTTTAAGTATCTCTGATAGGAACAATAAAAGCATGAACTCCATGATTCTTTTAATAAATAATGAGCTGTGCGAAAACTAGAGCATGAGTACATGTTATTCCTAAATCTCCAGGCCAATATTTAGCTGCTGAAATGGTAGGAGTATTTATGATAAAAGTATCATTTTCAGGTACATAAGTCGCAGTTGTTTCTAGGTTTTGAACATCTGATCCATGTCCAAGTTCTGTTTGAGCATAGCATCCAACAATTTGATAGGAAGCAGCTTTTTTATACCATTCCTCTTGTTGATTTTCAGTTCCCAAAAATTAAATGCATTTGATAAACATTGCTGCATGTAAAGTTGTTGGAGCCTGCATAACAACTCTCAGCACATATGAAAAAACATTATTCTATGTGAAATCTATACCTTTCGCATAATCGGGATGTATCCTGAAAGCTTCTTTGATAAGATCAACACGATCTTTATTGAAGATGTTAAAATCATAAGGAAAGCCAGGCTTCGCTAAGAGTTTTTTCATTTTGGGTATTTACTCAGCGCTATAGAGAAATTATGAGAGTCCTGAAACATCAACAGTCACATTTTTTCGCTAATTTTAAAGAATGCTTTCCACTGAGAACATTAAAATGACGTCAAATATAATGCAAATAATGGATTGAATTTAACTTTTAAGATTAGTGTTAAATTTAATGTTGAGAAGATAATCTATTCATAACAGCAACAGATTTTATCCTTAAAAATTTAGCCAAGTTTTATTAAAAATAATGGCATTGATTTATTTATTTTATATTAAAATCAAATTTTTATAAAACTAACTAGTTTGTTAATGAATTAATAAACGTAAATTTATTGCCTTCTATTTTAACTTAAAATTTACAAGAAAAGCAAAATTATTGATAATAGAAGAAAAGAACAAAATACAATTATAGTTAGACATCTACATAAATAAAAGAATTACTTGCTCCCAATCTAGCTCAGAATCTATATCAACGATAGATTAGGCGAAAATATAGATTTAAAAACTCAATTGTATTATTTTACAATCAATATTATCAAATTATTCCAGCCATAATTCGTATTCATGCCTTTTGGCTCCATATTTTTCTTTGTCTTTATATACCCTACATCCACATTTTTATAGAATTTTATTCTTTTTGTATTTACATGGGCTTATAGTTGATACAATAAGTATTCAAAATTATAACTTTAATAATTTTATTTATTTATTTATCTCGAACTTTTTTTTCTTTTCTGACAGTGAAAGAATGCTTTGTTTTCGCTGGAATAAGGAGCATATCTTCGTCAGATAGCAAAAAGAAGGAAGTTCTAATAATAATAAATACAACTGATTATTATAATGATATAAATCAATATTTGAGCTTGTCTCTAAGTCCATGATATCCCAATACATTCTCGATAGCCAGTAATCGTTCATTTATAAAATTAAGATTCGCTTTGATGTCCTTGGTATTGCGACTAAGAGCATGACAAGTTTGATGTAAGGCTTCGAAGCGTAGAAGATCAGATCTTTTGCTAATCGTCACTTTCTTTTCTAATAATTTAATTTATTGAATCAGATTCATTTATAGGGGTATTATTCCTCTTTACATTGACTCTTCTTTCGCAAAATTAAGATGAAGTTGCAATTGCTAAATAAGATCATTGATACTTTGGTTTCAATTCTCGTTTGTTTACAATCTTCTAAGAGATGAGACAGATTATCTCTTAATGTCTACAATTTTCCTGTCGTATTTCTGAGAGAAGATGAGGACGATCTATTTGACATGCCAGTAGATGGGCGAAAGTTTGTGATCGTATTATAGGGAAGAAAGGACTACCCTGTTGAACTTATCCTTCCTCGAAGATATTTGTCATTTGTCGAATCGGGTCGATTCTGAGCGATAGTAGAGTAAAAATTATTGCCACTCTGTGAAAATTTGCTCATAAAATTAATTTTATTAATCAGTTATTTATATAAAAAAGATTTTGCTCATAAATAAATATCAAATAAAACTATAAGTTCAAGGGCAAATTAAAATCATAAGAATTAGTTCTGTTGAAATATAAAATATCAACTCCAGTATTTATAATTATTTTGAAGAAAATTATTTTTTGGACTTTTTTGAGTATTGTAGGAATTATTTTTAAAAGGCGACTCTCTTTCTTCAGGTCGACGACTCCTTTTAGTTGTTGGTTATTTATCTTTGGTATATAAGGGTTGGTACTCAAAATTGCTACTGTCTGGATCTTCAAAATCTTTGGGGAAATTTCTGTCATAAGGATTTTCTTAATTGAATGACTTTTTGCTGATTTTACCAATATTCCTTTGTGAAGGAGACTCATATTTCGGAGGACTACTGTAGTTTCCATGCCTTGGGCTTTGAGATAACTGACTTTGAAGCTGATCAATATACCTTTCGTCTTATTCTACCCGATGCTTTAATTTTTATCGCTGCCTTTATAGAGCTTAGAGGTAGGTTTTATTGTAAGATTCATCAATTGGATGATGAGAATTATATTTATTTTCATTATTGAGTAAAGGATATCGCATTGGATATCTTCTGCTAAAAGATTATGCGAATTATCGAGGAAAGTATTTTTCTCTATAGTCAAAATTATAAACAGGTTAGGAGTCTTTTTGAAAGGATGTATTTTTTGGAGTTTATTGGGAGGGTACTTTGATTAATTCAATTTTAAAGGGATCTTCCATTCTATAATTATTTTATTCAAGAGGAGATTCTAATATTCTTGAATGTTTATCTTTTGGTTTATTGGAAGTATACAAAGGCTATTATCGCTCAAATAAATCTCGAATTAACTAACCTTTTGTAATAGGTTTTTAGTCACTAAGACGAGAGGACTTATTTGATTTAACAGTGTAATGCTTATCAAGCTCATTATCAACAAAAGATAGAGCTGAGTTACCTGGATGACCTTGCTAGAACTATCCCTGTATCCTCTAAAGATTTTTCTCATCCTCCTTGTCTTTTTCTTCGTGATCAGGACTGACATATGTCATGCCTCTCTTTAAAGCATCTTGTAAAATTGTATAAAGATAAAATTCCTAAGGCAGCTCAATATCTAGATCAATCCATCTTTCACGATGTCCTTTATGAATTTCCCTCAAGCTTTAGGTCCACACATGAAACGAATTTTCAGTATATTTTTTATTGTTCGAGTCTAGCACTTCCATTAGTTTATTTGCTTTAAATTTGCCATATACCCATTTCATTTAAGCAGGACATAGCAGGATGCCTCTACCATTAAATTATCCATTTTCAAATTGACCAACATATTTATTTCCATTACTAAAATACTTTTAGCCAAATGTTTACAAAATCGAATGCTTATAATAGCCTCTCTCGAGTGACTTCATGTATAGACTTTTTTAGCCACTCGCTTTCATATTCTAAGCATATATTTTAAAAGCTAATCCATGTATTTCTCCATTTTCATCAGAGTAGCCAATGATTAATTTATTGTTTTTAAATTGAACAGCGATATTACCAGGTGTTTCAAATGTCAATTAAAAAGCTTGCTCATGACGTAAACCTATTATGCTGGCGATTGATTTTTTCATGAAAACATCATCATGGCTTTTATGATCCAAATTTAGAATTTTTTCAGTTAAATCTCCGTTTTTAAAGATAAGTTCGAATATTTTGTTTTAAACATAGTCAATAAGCACTCCGATTCCATGTGCCTTGTTAATATTGTCATTGAATGGAATTTTGATGATAGTTCTTCCGACTTTATATGCTATTTAGTATGATGTGCTGCTATTAACGATAATTGAAGAGATTGAATTTTATCTAAAAACGATGGTGTGCCCACTTGGGATATCGTTGATGTACTCTGTGATGGCTGCAGCACCATCGTCATGCAGAAGGATGCCTTTACCGTGTTTTTTATAAGAGTTCATAGCTCCCATATAGATTGCATTATTGTAGTGACAAAGGTATCGATAATCTTTTGCGGATAGATTCTTAATATTATTATAATTTTGATCCTTTCTTAAACTCATCTCGTTTTCGAGTTTTGATTTGGTTGGTGAAAATCCTTTTCTCATTGATTATTAAAATTAATTTGATAAAGCTCATATAACTATAAGGTTAATCTTAATATTTGTTTCCTTCCATATTTTTGTTTAGTGATTTGTAATTCTCATGGATGAATTTGTTCTACCTTTGTTTGCTTATGAATATATTTGAATCAATCAAAATTTGTAATAAAATTATTATGTCCAGATTATCGAGGCAATATAGTTAAAAGCGTTCGAAAAGTGCTCATTGGACAAACTATACAAATGTTTAGTTGCATTCCTGCCTAAATGAAGCCAAAAATTACCAAGAGTACTTCATATCTGATGCAGTCAAGTTAATAATCATATTTCGAAAAGTCAATTTTAGAATCATACTCTCAATTCTGCTGAAAGATTCTACAAAAGAGATAGCAATTTAGGTTTCTCCTCAAGTCTATCTTCATTCAAAAAAACTAAATCAACACTTTTTACTTCTAAAGAAGCAGGATAGTCCGCATTCGATGCAAATAAACAAAATCCATAAGCTCTTATGAACTTATTTGAAAGAAAAACTCTGAGAGTTTCTGAAATAAAAACCGTATCTAAAGAATTATTTAGAATTTTGTCTCTGGACTATAATAAAAAATGTAGCTGATTGAGACTGTAATGCGGCTTAAGAAACTAATAGTGGCGTAGAAGAATAAAAAGGCAAAAATTTCACTGAGGAATTGTAAATTGATGAATGAAGTTGAGCTAAGTAACCATAAAATTAATAATCTTAATGAGCAGAGCAGGAGAAATAATATCTTAATCAATGAGGTAGTAAACGATGTCAATATTCTTGAGGCTGATCTCAATGAAACCAAATAGTAGAACAGGAATTATTTAAATAAAATTGACGAAATGCAAAAAATAAATCTAAATACAAATCAGTTTGTAAATGAAACAAAAAGGAAATTGAATGCTTAAAGAAAGGAATTATAATCTTTGAAATAAGATTAAACAAAAAATTATAAAGAAATGACAAATCAATACATGATAATGAATCAATTCAAGGAAGAGAAAGCATTGCTGCTCAACTGCATCGATATTGATGTACTTAATAACAGTTGATTTCATTATTTATTAGAAATTTAACTTTCCTTTCATAAACAATACACTATTTCAATCATATGTCAAAATTATAATCTGATAAACTGATTTGCTTTGTTCCCTTAGCGAGTAGCATTTGATCCTTTTGATTTAACTCAACTTTAAGCCTTTTACCACAAAGCTCGAATCCATTCATTTCTTGAATAGCCAGTTCAGCTGATTCAGGACAATCGTAACTTACAAAACCCATGCCTTTGCTTCTTCCTGTTGAATCCATTGTGACATTAACAGAAAGGATAGTTCCAAATTTTCCAAATTTTTGATATAAGTCTTCTTCTTTTACTGAATTTGCTAAATGAAATAAAAACAAATTTGATCCCAGCGGTCCTGTTCTCTTTGTATTTATTTGAAAATTTATTCTTTCGTTTTTATCATTCTCTCCTGATTGTATATAGTTATTCTTGATGCCAAAGACTTTCGATCCGGGAGGAGGAGAATTAAGTTGTAATTTCTGGTTTTTCAAATGATAGAAATAAATTTGTCCCTCGCTGTTAATTTCTTGATAATAAGTATGATCAGGGATGAAAGCAAAGGGATCATCCTACTCCTTCACCATTTTTTTCATGGTCATATATGAGTTATATCTTCTTTCCTTAAAACGAACCTCAATAGGAATTTTACTGCCATGCATAAAGGCCTGACCGTTGAGAAATCTAATGGCTAATATCGCACTTTCTTTTTTCTTGTAGGTCAGTAAAGCCCAATATTGCTTTTCTTATAAAATTATGCTTTCAATTTATCCTAAAATCGAAAATAACTCAATCAGAGACTATGTTGAGACTTGTCTTGGCAGAGATCCGACAAAAAGTTTGTGATCTGCCTGTTATACAATACCTAATCGCTGCTATTCTGTGTCTAACCATCGAAGTCTTATTGCAACTTAGAATCCAGGCAATTTTATTTTATGTAATTTTTAAATTGCATTTTCCGCCTCAGTCAAACTTTCAAACTTAACTTGAGCTGCTCCTGTAAACTATTAATAATTATTTTTTAAAGGTCTCACGTCTAAGATTGTGCCATACTCAGAAAAAAACGAAAAGATATCTTCTTTTTTCCAGGAGCGGGGTAAATTCCCAGCGTAGAGGTATAATGATACCTTTTGGCCGGCGAGTAATTTTTTAACTAATTATTGTTATTAATGCTTTTTCTTTTATTGTTTTTTCTTGAGTTGCTCGGAGGAAGAACGCTATTATGTTTTGGTTTCAGCCGTTTACTTGTTATGCTTATGACATGTATCGATTTTATTTAAGGGGTCAGTCTTCATTTGGCCTATTCTGTGTAATAAAGATATTACTGTATACCTATTTATATTTATAAACTTATAAAAATGCGATACGTTAATTATTTTGGCACGTCCCTAAAGCATTAAAAACATTTTTGTTGAGTTATTGATGGAATAACAATCATAATTAATAACATAAAATCATTAATAGGTTCAGGGGGTTGGGGTTGGGGTTGGGG
>Ga0302188_10000164_pt1 | contig 54495 bp, 49 predicted proteins | sample II_Bog_E2_1_FD_198783 | JGI IMG/M metagenome (GOLD analysis project Ga0302188, IMG submission 198783) | Peat permafrost microbial communities from Stordalen Mire near Abisko, Sweden - II_Bog_E2_1 | ecosystem: Environmental > Terrestrial > Soil > Wetlands > Peat | place: Sweden: Abisko... | reverse complement strand
TTCGACGTGCTCGCGCGTGACGTTGGAGAGTGCGACATGGCGGATTTTGCCCTGCTCGCGCAGCTTGGCCAGCGTTTCAACCGATGCCTCGAAAGAGACAGCATTGTCGGGTGCGTGGAGTTGGTAGATATCGATTCTGTCCAGACGCAAACGCTTGAGGCTGCCCTCCAGCGCTGCAGTGAGGTGTGTGGGACTGGCATTGTGTGTCCATTGGTTGGGGCCAGGGCGCTCCCATCCGCCTTTGGTCGCGATAACCAGGCCGGTGGGGTATGGAAAGAGCGCCTTGGCGATCAACTCTTCCGAGATACCAGGTCCGTAAGAGTCTGCTGTGTCGATAAGGTTAACGTCAAGTTCTAGTGCCCGCTTCAAAGTTGCAATTGACGCCGCCTTGTCTGCAGGAGGGCCCCAGATGCCTGGGCCTGTAATGCGCATGGCTCCGTAGCCAAGTCGATTGACGGTGAGGTCGCCTCCAAAGGTAATTGTTCCTGAGGCTGCGGCAGTGATGGTTTGGGTTTCACTCATAGAAATCTCTCCACAAATACAAGGTTGATTGTTCGGGTTGATGATTCAAACAACTTACTGCGATGTCGTTTCATAAGAGGCAATCCGCTTTCAGAGTCGCTGCGGGAGCTGTGATACATCCCAGCCGCCTCCAAGAGCCTTGACCAGCAATACGCTGGCTTCGAAGCGTCGCTGCATGATTTCAATGTCGTTGCGCTGGTTTTGGAGCAGCGCAGTTTGCCAGGTAATCACCTGGAGATAGGTATCGACACCATCCTCATAGCGGGTATTGAAGAGGTCGAGAGATTGCTGCGCCGAGGCCGTGGCGTCGTGCTGCTGACGCGCTTCAATCTCCAGGTTGTGCAAAGCATTCAGATTGTCCTCAACCTGCTGGAACGCGGTAAGCGTGGTCTGCCGGTAGGCGGCAACAGTGCTGTCGTACTGCGCCAGGGCAATGTCGGAGGTGGCGCGCCGGCGGCCATGATCAAAGACGGTCTGAGACAGAGTAGGACCGATTGCGAAGAAACTGCTTGGCCATGAAAACCAGTTGAGCGCAGATGTGCCAGCGAAGCCGGCCACGGCCGAGAGCGATAGCGTGGGATAGTAGGCCGTCTTGGCGATTCCGATCTGTTCGTTGGCTACAGCCATGTTCCGCTCGTATGAGGCGATATCGGGACGGCGCTCCAGTAACTGTGACGGAAGCATACCGGGGATAGCCGGAATCGTAGGCGGGTCGACCGTGATCGGATCCGGCGGCAGAGTGAACACCGCCGCCGGCCTGCCGATGAGGACGGCGATTGCGTGTTCGTACATGGCGCGCTGAATATCGACTTCGGTTGCCTGCACCTGCGCTGCCTGGAGTTGCGTGCGTGCCTGCGTCACGTCAGAAAGCGGCGAAGCGCCCCCGTTGTAGCGGTCCTCAGTGAGCTGCAGAGCGCTTTGGAAGACCTGGACTGTGTCGTCGAGAAGCTTGCGCTGGGCGTCGGCCGAGCGCAGATCGAAGTAGTCAACCGCCAGCTCGGCATGCAGCGAAAGCCGCGAAGTCTCAAGATCCGCAGCCGACGCCTGTGCCTGTTCGCGAGCTTGCGCGACTGTGCGGCGGACGCGTCCCCAGAGGTCGATCTCATAGTTCAAGTCGAATGGGAGAGTGAAGTCACCTTCGCCAGTGTTGGCCCCTGAGATATTCAGATAAGGCTGGTTGTTGGAGTCTCGGACGGCACCGACGCTGGGCGCGACTCCGATCATAGGCGCCTCAGACGCGCGGTTGAAGCGGATCGCTGCGCGTGCGGCGCGAAAATTCGCCTCCGCCTGTTTCAGCGTCTGGTTGGACGGATCGATCTGCGCTTCGAGTGTGTTGAGTTGAGGATCGTCGAAGAGCGTCCACCAGTCGCCTTTGATTTGTGCGTCGCTGGGCTGCGAAGGCTTCCATCCGTCCTCGGACTTGAAGTTTTCGGGCAGCGACTCTTTGAATGCCGGCGCCGTTGGAACCGTGGGGCGCAGGTAGTCGGGCCCGACGCGGCACCCCGAGATTGCGATGCTCAGCCCCGCCAGGAGCAGAGGGATGCCTACGCGCCTAGTGTGGGTATCGATCATGACTGGCCTCCCGCACCGACAGCCTGCGGGTGCACTTCTATGCCGCTGGCCAGTGAATCGGAGGGATCGAGGATGACTTCGTCAGCGGCCGTCAGACCTGATGTGATCTCGACCGAATTCCCGAAATCGTGACCGATTGTGACTGGCGAGAGTTGGACGCGGTCACCGCGGACGACACCGACGCGAAGGCCCTCGGAGCGAAACAGCAATGCGTTGGAAGGGATCGTAACGGTATTTCCAAGCGCTGGCAGATGAAAGTGGACGAAGACATAAGCTCCGGGACGCAACACGCCCTTTGCGTTGTCAACATCGACCTCTACATTGAGAGTGCGCGTCGAGTGATCGATGGCGTTAGCGTTGCGCACAATTGCGCCGGGAATCTTCACGTCTGGATTGGTGTCCTGTGTCAGCGTAGCGTTGTCGCCGTCATGGATCGAGTCGGAGTAGACTTCGGGAACCGCAACATAGATGCGCAGCTTGCCGGTTGCATCCATGTGAAACAATTCGCGCGGATTGGCCGACCCTGAGCCAGCGTCGATGAGGTCCCCGATGTCTGTGTTGCGCGCGGTAATGACGCCATCGAAGGGCGCAACGATGCGTTCGTAGCTCTGAAGTTGTTCGAGACGTCTTACGTTGGCCCTGCTTGCGTCGACAGCGGCCTGCGCGGCGATGTAATTAGCGCGGGTCTGGTCCGCCTCCTGTTGCGAGACGGCGTGCTTGGCCAGCAGCGCTTGCCAGCGGTTGCTGGTCACGCCGGCCAGGTCTGCGTTGGCCTGCATGCGCTCCAATTCGGCACGCGACTGGTCGAGTTGCTGATCGACCTCAGGGGTTTCGATCTCTGCCAGCAGGTCTCCCTTTCGCACACGCGAGCCGATGTCGAAGTACCACTTCTTCAGGTAGCCATTGGTGCGCGAGTAGATGGGCGTATCGGTGAACGCTTCCACGCTGCCAGGAAGTGCGAGGTCGTCAGCCTTCGACCCCTCCACGGGATGCACCACTTTCACAGACAGGATGGCGGCGTCTTGCGTCGCGTGAGCTACTGCCGCCTCATTTGCTGCGCGCACATGCAGGCCCCAGGCAATTGCGGCGAGCAGTGCAACTGCGCAGACGATACCTACAGTGCGACGGCCTCCCGAAACTCGAGCGGGCTTCTCAGTGTCCATTGTCTCTCCGCCGTCGGGGAGCGTAACAGGACGTCGGGCCGACGCTGTCGCTTGCTCATGCCCGGATGCGAGCTCTCTGACCTCAATTGTTCCATCGCCGCTGTTCATGCGTGTTCCTCCACAAGCCGCTTCTCCATGCGAGCCCGTTCGCTCTTTTCCGAACCGTGAATCAATGCGAAGACACTTGGAACGAAGAGCAATGTTGCGACGGTTGCACAAAGCAGTCCGCCGATCACAGCGCGGCCCAGTGGCGCATTCTGTTCGCCGCCGTCTCCCAGTCCAAGCGCCATCGGTACCATACCGATGATCATGGCCAGTGCAGTCATGATGACCGGGCGGAAGCGCGTAGTACCAGCCTCGATGGCCGCGCGGATCGCATTACCATGCTCTTCGAGACGATCGGTGGCAAATGAGACAAGAAGGATGCTGTTGGCCGTAGCTACGCCCATGCACATAATGGCTCCCATCAACGCGGGCACAGACAGTGTAGTGCGCGTGAGAAAAAGAAACAGCACGATGCCGGCCAGCGCCGCGGGCAGCGCGGTGATGATGATGAATGGATCGGTCCAGCTCTGGAAGTTGATCACGATGAGCAGGTAAACCAGAACAATGGAAAACACCAGGCCGCCGAGCAAGTCGGCGTATGAGCTGCGCATCGTGTCGGCCTGGCCCTTCAGTGCGACAAACGTGCCGCGGGGCAAGGACTTGGTATTGCCATCGAGAATCTTTGCAATTTGCCGGCTCACTGCGCCCAGGTCGCGGTCCTGCACGTTTGCATACACATCCACCACGCGCCGGATGTTGTAGTGGTTCACGACTTCCATCTCATGCCCGCGATTTACGCTGGCAAGGTCGCTGAGGATCTCGGGGTTTCCTGGTGGGTTGGATGGGGCCGCGCTGCTGGTCGCACGGTTGATTGGAATGTTTTGGAGATCCTGCATCGTATCCATCTTGTACTGCGGCGTCTGCGCCACAATGTTGTAATTCACCATATTGTTCCAGTTGAGAAAGAACATAGGCGTTACCTGGAAGCTGCCGCTCAGCGTGTTGAGGATGCTCGCTGAAACGTCCTGCTGCGTGTACCCGCCCTGTGCGGCCTTGGTGCGGTCCACGTTCACCTGAAGTGTGGGATAGTCGAATGGCTGCTGAATGCGAAGGTCGGTGAGGCCGGGAACATCGCGGAGTTGAGTGAGAAGCTTGTCTGCCTGGGCCTTACTTGCGTTCGTATCGCTTCCTTCAATCTGGACGTCTATGGGCGCCGGCAATCCGAAGTTGAGAATCTGCGTCGTGATATCGGCTGGCAGCGTGTAAAACGTCGCTGCGGGAAACATGCGAGGTAGATTACGCCTCAGAGCGCGCACATAGTCCGTCGTGGACCCGTGATTCGGCTTGAGCGTCACCAGAATGTCGCCATCCCCAGCGCCGAGGGTGCCGTTGGTCATGTGCTGAGTGTTCAGGGTGCTATAAGGTAATCCTATGTTGTCCAGAATGTTATCGATCTGCGAGGCTGGTATCTCTTTGCGTATCTCGCCCTCGACCAGATCGAACAAGCGTGCGGTTTCTTCAACTCGGATCCCCGAAGGGCCGCGGACATGAAGAATGAACTGTCCGCTGTCAGTCTGAGGAAAAAAGTCTTCGCCAAGAAACGGAAGAAGAACGAAAGCGGCCAGACAAAACCCCAGGAATGAAGGAATGAACAGGCGACGGCGGAATACGAGCCCCTGCAGCAACGAATGGTACCGCTCGCGCACGTGCTCAAAAATCCGTTCAAAGCCCCGATGAAAGCGAGCGAAGAGCCCCCTCGCGGTGGCTGCGCCATGTTCGTTCGCGCGCAGCAAATACATAGCCAGCGTGGGGACTAGGGTTCGGCTCAAAAGGTAGCTGGCCAGCATGGCAAAGACGACCGCCTCCGCGAGTGGCACAAAAAGATAGCGCGCTACGCCACCGAGGAAAAACATCGGCAGGAACACAATGCAGATACAGAGCGTCGAGACCAGTGCAGGCACCGAGATCTGCGATGCACCCTCGAGAATAGCCTCGCGTAGGCCTTGGCCTTGCTCAAGGAAGCGCTCAATGTTTTCGATCGTGACGGTGGCATCGTCGACCAGAATACCCACAGCCAGCGCCAGGCCGCCGAGCGTCATGGTATTGATGGTTTCGCCAATCAAGCCAAGAATAATAACCGACGAAAGAATCGATAGCGGAATCGAGATCGCGATGATCAGGGTCGATCTCCAACTGCCTAGGAAGACAAGGATCATCACCGCCGTCAATGCTGCTGCAATGATGGCCTCGCGGATGACTCCCTGCACAGCAGCGCGGACGAAGATACTCTGGTCCGAGAGCGGGGTCATCTTCAGTTGTGGCGGGACTGTGCTCGCCACGCGTGGCAAAATCCCACGGATGCCCTTTACCACGTCCAGCGTCGAGGCATTGCCGTTCTTCAGAACCGAGATCAGGACGCCGCGATGCCCGTCCTGGCGCACGACGTTGGTCTGCACCTGAAATCCGTCGCTGACGCTGGCAACATCGCGCAGATAGATAGTTGTGCCATTGACCTGCTTCAGAGGGATATTCGCCAGCGCAGCCACCGTGCGCGGCGCGCCATTGGTCCGGACGTCGTATTCCGACTGGCCGATCTTGATCGTGCCCGATGGCATCACGACGCTCTGCCGCGCCAGCGCGGCCAGGATGTCGGCCGGAGCGACACCCTTGGACTGCATCGCATCCTGGTCCATGTTGACGCTAACCTGCCGTTGCTTGCCGCCATACGGCAACGGCACCACAGCACCGGGTACGGTGATAAGTTGTGTGCGGACGAAGTTCGTCGCGTAGTCGTTCAATTGCGATTCCGACAAGCCCTCACCTGAAATACCGAGCTGCAGGATGGGCACGCTGGATGCCGAGAAGTTGATGATCAGCGGGGGCAGAGTGCCCGGAGGCAGCTGCCGCAAGAGAGTCTGCGATGCCGCCGTGACCTGAGCGTTGGCAGTATCGAGCGATGCTCCGGGCTGCAGATATATCCTCACGATCGCTTCGCCGTTATATGTCGTCGACTCGATATGCTGGATATTGTCGACCAGTGTGGTGAGTGCCTTCTCGTACGGCGAGGTCAAACGGCCTTCAAGCTCTTCAGGATTGAGGCCCGTATATGTCCAGGCGACCGAAACCACCGGAATATTGATGTTGGGAAATATGTCGGTGGGCGTGCGAAGAATGACCACGGGCGCCGCGATCAAAATCAACAGCGCGAGAACGATAAATGTGTACGGTCGATTGAGAGCAATTTTAACGATCCACATGCTGTTCCTTTGCACTCCCTGCTGTATCGATCGGGGTCGATGGCTTTCGTCGGCTTTGCGGCATGATTGGCGTTGCCTACACTAGCCTTTGCACGATCTATGCCATTTGGTTTCTCTTTTGGAATCACCATTTATAGGCGCAAACCGAACCGGGTTTCCCTGCGGCTGTCGAATGGCCGACATGGAGTGACGAATCGGGTCAAAGCAGAAAGCTAATTCGCGCCTCTCCTCTGCTCTCCATGTCAGCAACAGTACACATTCATATGTCACAACTCGCTCACCGCATTCAAAACACAATGCCCCGCGGATCATTTCAAACGGTCCCGTTGGAACTGCACGATAATTCACGACATCTTGCATCTCTTGGTGTGAGGCAGTCCAATAGAAACCAGCGTTCTTGGACAGTTGTCATGATCTTCCGATGAGGATGCCCGTAAGGAACACGAGAGCTCCGCCAAGGCCAACTTGCAGAGCGGCGGAGAACACTGGCGTATCCATGAACCGGTGTCGCACCCATGTGATAACGCCGAGTTCCACGAGAACGACGACCATTGCAATCCCCAAGGCAAGGTGAAACCCCGGAATGAGGAACGGGAGCGTATGACCAATGCCTCCCAGCGTCGTCATGGCACCGCAAATAAGACCTCGTATCCACGGGTGTCCGCGTCCTGTAAGGCTCCCGTCATCGGATAGCGCTTCTGCAAAACCCATGCTGATGCCGGCTCCTAACGACGCAGCCATTCCGACCAGGAACGCGTCCCAGCTGTTCATCGTAGCCATGGCCGCCGCAAAGACGGGTGCCAAAGTGGAAACTGAACCATCCATCAAACCAGCCAGGCCGGGCTGCACGATTTGCAGTACGAACAGCCGACGGCGCGCCTTTTCCTCATCTTCCTTCACGTCCGGACGCAGCTTCTCTTCCGTCAGCTCCTGGGCTCGATCTTCGTGCGTGCGTTCCTCCTGTGCGAGATCATCGAGAAGTTGGCGGATGCTGGCATCCTGCGCGCGCGCGGCAGCCAGTTCATAGAACCTGCGAGTTTCGACTTCAATGGCGCTTGCCTGCTTGCGCACTGTGTCGAGCCCCAGTGGACGGATCAGCCAAACCGGTGTGCGCTGAACGAATCCCTTCACGTCCTGGCGACGAATGAGCGGTATGTGCTCACCAAACTTCTGCTGGTAGAGTTCGATTAGACGACGGCGGTGTTCCGACTCTTCCTGTCGCATGCTTTCGAACACCGCGGCTGACCCTGCATAGTCCTGGCGCAGCCCATCGAAAAAGTCCGCGTACACGCGCTCATCCTCCTCTTCGAGAGAAATGGCCAGTGCGAGAATTTCGCGTTCAGATAGTTCCTTGAAATTCTTCATTGTCCTCCGTGATTCCAGGCAGTGCTCCCCCGCGAGCAGATGTGAACATCAGACTCGTTACTTCATTGTTGGTTCAATCAGAGTTATATCTGTCTCGGAGTCATGCCGTTGTCGATCGATTTCGTCTGTCTCTTCAATCCACGCAAGCTATCTGGAATGCAGGGCAGTGACGGCGTGACTCGACTCCGCAACGGCTGCAGTACGAGGTTTGGGCGCCGAGACCAGGATGGGAAGAAGAGTTGATACGGCCATGATGCCTGCAATCACATGGAGGCCGCCCGTATAGGATCCGTCGCTCTGCCGCATATGAGCGATGAGCAGTGGCCCGAATGCGCTGGCGGATCCCCACGCTGTCAGCATAAGTCCGTAAATGGGGCCCACGTTCTTCGAACCGAAGTAGTCCGCAGCAAAGGCCGGCATGGTGCCGAATCCGCCCCCGTAGCACATCAGGATAATGAACGACAAAACCGTAAGGATGGTCGCGGAAGCGATACCAGGCAGCACCCAGAAGAGGCCCACCTGCAACAGAAACATGGTTACGAATGTCCATCGCCTGGTGATTGCATCCGAAACCCAGGCCCAGAAGACACGGCCCAGGGCGTTGCCGATGCTGGCGATTCCAACCATTCCGGCAGCCACGATTGCGCTTGCCCTGCCGATTTCCTGAAACATTGGAGATTCCTGCGAGATGATCGAAATACCTGCCGATGTGTTCAGAAACAGGAGCAACCACAACGCCCACCACTGCCATGTTTTCAAGGCGCCACCGAGCGTAAAATCCTGTACCGCACGTTGGGTGGTCTGGGTCACGCTCGGAACCCAGCCTTCCGGCTTCCACCCGGCAGGCGGATTTTGCATGAAATAGCCCGCGCCCATGGTAACCACAAGATAGGCAACGCCGAGATAAGCGAATGTGTGAAGAACGCCCACACTCTGAATAAGACGAGTGGCTACGGGTGCGGTTACCAGGGCACCTGCGCCGAACCCGCCAACGGCAATGCCAGTGATCAGACCCCTGCGATCGGGAAACCACTTCACTAGGACCGCAATAGGAACGATATAGGCAAATCCAACCCCGATTCCCCCGATAACTCCATAACTCAGATAAAGCCACCACAGCTTGTTGGCAGAGAAACTTGCGAGAAAGACACCGAGACCGTAGAGGAATCCCCCTGTGAGCGCGACGACCCGCGGCCCCTTTCGATTCAGCCATAGGCCGCCAAAGAAGCAGGCGACTCCAAGGACAAAAATGGAGACCGTGAACGTAAAAGTTACTTCTTCGATTGACCAGTGAAATTGTCTTACAAGCGGGGTCCGGAAAACGCTCCATGCGTAAACCGCACCAAGAGCCATTTGCATCAGGAATCCCGCTACCGCGATACCCCAACGATTCGCGTTCGACATATACTCCTCCACGGCTACTTTCATGGCTGGATGCGTGCCTACTTGCAGCCGCCGCTCAGCTTGATTTGATTGCCAAGACTTTCCAGGAACTTATTCAAGAGCGCCATGCTTCGCCGCAATTCCTTGTGCGTAAACTGGAACAAAAGCGAGAAAAGTGCTGGCGGCTCAATAATCGGCTTCTCATAACATCCCAATGTCTCGCCGACTGCAACGGCAACACTCTGCAGCACGTCGGGATTGATGGCCCCCAGGATCTTGCCAAGGATGATGGCGTTGCGGATTGCGCGGATCGCATCGTCAGACTTTGCGGCGTCAACAGCCGTCTCAATCAGCTTGTCGCTTGCTCCCAGTGCTCCGCGTAACAACTCAAACACTCCATGTTCATGCAGCTTTCCGAGTAGCTCGTAAGAATCGAGCAAGGCCTCTGCGTGTTCGAGCGGTGCCTGGTCCAGGCGCCTACGCAATTCCTCGCGTGGATCGCGGGGAGGTAAATCAAGAGGGATCGGTCGTGCCATCTTTCTTCTCCTTCCTTGCGGTCATGGCCGTGCGATCTGGATTTGAACCAGGTGCTCGCCCGGTTGGCGATAATCCTTGCGCTTCCACTTACGTTCAACCTCGACGCCCGTCTGAGGCGTCGGATGCCCGTGACGGGAGTTCGTGCGTGGGAGCGGGTCGTCTCCGATCTCTCCCAACACCCGGAGCTGCACGGATGTCTCTTTATAAGCCGGGGTGTGAGTGGCCTTGTCCGTGTGGCTACTGGTAAGACGATTAACGGCCTCGTCTGTAGAGTTCATGGGCATGTAAAGCTCTCTTCCATGCACCCTTGTCGTGATGACGGCCTGTGCACGCACCTTGCCGTAACGCGATGTCAACTGCACCCAACTGCCCGTTTGGATACCGCGCTCGTCCGCGAGTTGCGGCGATACTTCCACAAAGGTGCACGGGGTCTTTTCGCGAATGCCCTCCGTGCGATACGTCATGTTGCCTTCATGGAAATGCTCCAAAAGGCGTCCGTTGTTCAAATGGAGGTCGTACTCCGCATTCGGTTGATCGGTTGGCTCTGTCCATGGAACAGGGTAGAATCTGGCTTTTCCGTCGGGAAAATTGAATTTCTTTGTATAGAGCAGGGGCTGGTCGCTGCCATCTTCAGCCACGGGCCACTGCAGCGTCTTATAGCCTTCCAGGCGCTCGTAGCTGACGCCAGCCATCAGCGGTGTAAGTGCGGCGATCTCTTCGTAAATCTGCGAGGGGTGCTCATACTTCCAGCCTGCGCCCAGCCGGTTGGCGATGTCCTGGATAATGATCCAGTCCGGCCGGCTCTCTCCGAGCGGTTCAAGAGCCTGGTACAAACGCTGAATGCGCCTCTCGGTACTGGTGAAGGTTCCCTCCTTCTCCAGGCTCGGACTCGCGGGCAGAATCACATCCGCAAATTGGCAAGTCTCGCTGAAGAAGATTTCCTGCACGACAAAGAAGTCAAGCTTCGACAGAGCATCGCTCACAAAGTTGGCGTTGGAATCCACCAGGCTCATCTCTTCGCCGAAGAGGTACATCGCCTTGAGTTTGCCTTCGTGGATCGCGTCGATCATCATGTGGTTATCGAGTCCCGGCTTTGGCGGCAAGGAGACCTTCCATGCTTTTTCAAACTTGGCCCGAATCTCCGGATTGGCCACTTCCTGGTAACCAGGAAAGTAATTCGGCATGGCTCCGTGGTCACTGGCTCCCTGCACGTTGTTATGCCCGCGCAAAGGGTAAGCGCCCGCTCCCGGACGCATATAGTTACCGGTCGCCAGCAGCAAATTTGAGATTGCAGTCGAAGTGTCGGAACCCATGGAGTGTTGCGTCACACCCATCGCCCAGAGAACGCACACACCATCTGCCTCGGCGATCATATGGGCAACCTTGGTCAGCGTTTCGACGGGAAGGCCACACCGTTCGCTGGCCATTTCAAGAGTGAACGATTCCAGGCTCTTCTTGAACTCTTCTGCTTGGTTGACCCATTGATCGATGAATTTCTGATTGGCGAGTCCATTGTCGAATATGTATTTGGTCACTGCCGACAGCCAGATTAGATCGGTGCCGGGGCTCGGACGGAAAAACACATCCGCGCGCGCTGCCATTTCATGTTCCCGAAGGTCAGCGACAATCAGCTTCTGGCCGTGCATCTTATGAGCTCGCTTGACGCGTGTGGCCAACACCGGATGGCTCTCGGCCGTATTGCTGCCAATGATCAGCACCAGGCCCGCTTGCCCGATATCCGTGATTGATCCGGCATCGCCGCCGTAACCAACCGTACGGAACAGACCCATGGTCGCCGGTGCCTGGCAGTAGCGCGAGCAGTTATCCATGTTATTGGTCCCGATCACCGCCCGGGCAAGCTTCTGCATCAGATAGCTTTCTTCATTCGTGCACTTCGAAGAAGAGATAAATGCCAGCGAGTCCGGACCGGTAGCCGCTTTGATCTCTGTGAATCTACGCGCCACCAAAGAAAGTGCTTCCTCCCACGAAGCTTCGCGGAACCCATTTCCTTCGCGAATCAGCGGCTTGTTGAGACGATCCTTACTGTTGATGTGACCCCAGCCAAACTTGCCCTTAATGCAGGTTGACACGCCATTCGCTGCGCCTTCGGCCGGCTCCACTTTCAAGATATGGCGGTCTTTCGTCCAGACATCAAAGCTGCAACCAACTCCACAGTACGTGCAGACGGTCTTGGTTTTCTTGATGCGCGACTCGCGCATGTGCGATTCCACTTCGGAGACCTGAAGTATGGCGCCATAGCCCATCTCCGGCTCGACGCCCTTGACTACGTCAATCATCCCGCTAAGCGCGGACTTGGATAGAGAAGTCATGTAGCCGGCTTCCCCAAGCATCGACCTTTCCATCAGAGCATTGCATGGGCAAACGGTGATACAGTGTCCGCACGAGACACAACTTGATTCGCCGATCGGCACTCCGCCATCCCACAACACGCGCGGGTGCTCATCCTCCCAGCGAATGCTCAAGGTCTCATTCACCTGGAGGGTCTGGCACGCCTGAACACAGCGCCCGCACAGAATGCATTGGTCGGGGTCATAACGGTAGAAGGGATTCGACATATCCACTTCGTAGGGCTTCGGCTTGTAGGGGATTTCCTGGTGCTCAACCGCAAGCAGCTTGGTGGTGTTGTGTACTGTGCAGTTCCCGTTGTTGTTGTCGCAGACCGTGCAGTAGAGCAGGTGGTTGCCGAGGATGCGGTCAAACGCCTCGCGCTGCGCCGCTTCCGCTCGCGGAGAGGAGGTCACCACATTCATCCCGTCCGCGGCCACGGTGCCGCACGCCCTCACCAGCTTCCCGTCGACTTCCACCATGCAGGTGTCGCAGGATTGAATCGGTCCAAGCTGGGGGTGATAGCAAACATGCGGCACTTCAATTCCGCTGCGGTTGATCAGGTCAATCAGCCGCTCTCCACGCTGAATTACCCGCGGTCTGCCGTCAACGGTCGCTGTCATATGCTTCCCACCTCCGCCAATAAGTGTGGATAGTAGTCCACGTCTCAAGTATTCGTAAAGCGGTTTTACTGATACTCGCGTTTGCGATTCCGGACCGCATCAATGAGCAGGAACTCCAAGGACAAGGACAAGTCTTCTGCCGTTCTACCCCGGCCCGGAGTCGATTCCGATGCTTTGAGAAGCACTTTCCGGGCCACTCGGATCGGCGACTAACTTCCTTGATTTTGTGATAGTTCCGCGCCCGGTTCTGACGGACCTTGAAGCCAATCCGTCATCAAGTGTCGAATGTCCGACACGAGCCAGGCCGATCGAACGAGTAACACGTACTATGTGGCCTGGTCTGAATCGATCCGAAGTCATCTGGGATGGCAAGGCACGTGCAACACCACAAATGCGGGCCGTTCGCCAACGAAGGCAAAACGACTGGCAGACGATAAGGAGATAACGTCATTCCTATGCAAACAACAAAACTCAATAGCCTCACAGCAAAAGTTGGGTTCATCGGTCTCGGACTCATGGGGACCCGTCTTGCTCGGCGGCTGGATTCCTTCGGGTGGCATGTTCGAGCATGGAACAGAAGCCCCGAACCCGCCGAACAACTCAGCAAATGGGGATTGTCCATTGCACCGTCGATTGCGGATCTCGTAACAGATTCGGATGTGATTCTCTCTTCCCTGGCCAATGACGAGGCAGTTCGATCCGTTTACCTCGACAAGAGTGGGATCTTCTCCGTCGCAGAACCGGGGACCGTCATCCTCGAGATGAGCACGATCTCGCCGGGATTGTCCCGCCAGCTTCATCGGGAGGCCAGCACAAGAGGTGTAAATCTGCTTGATGTAGCCATTTCTGGATCGACTCCTGCCGTCGAAGCTGGAACCGTCACACTACTTGCGGGAGGCGACAAAGAGACCTTCGAACAATGCGTCCCACTTTTTGAGTCGATTGCCAGGCAGTGGTTCCTGATTGGGCCCGGATCTTCGGGCGTTCAAATGAAGTTGGTGGTCAACCTTCTCCTAAGCCTTGATATGCAGGGACTTGCAGAGGCAGTTTCGCTCGGGGACCATCTTCAGATTGACCGGAATACTCTCCTGAATGTCCTGTCCAAGACCGCAGTGATTGCTCCGGCGATGGCGGGGAAGATCGCGAAGATCAGGGATGGGGATTATTCTCCGGAATTTCCTCTACGCCTGATGAGCAAGGACATGGATCTGGTCATGGATGCCGCGAGGGAGTCAGGGGCCGATTTGCCGGCAGCCTCCATCGCCCAATCTGTTCTTGCGTCCAGTGTTCGCGCAATCGGAGACCTGGACATCGCGGCCATCGCCCCCATTGTCATTGGTCAAGGCGTGAGGGTCGAGGTTTAGCTCGAGTCGTTTGGGTCGGTCCGTGAATCGAACGGGCGCTGGTTATCTTCTGGGGGATACTGTGGACCTTAGGCTCAATGACAAAGTTGCACTGGTGACCGGATCGACGGCTGGGATTGGATTTGCGATTGCCCGGTCGCTTGCTGACGAAGGTGCGCATGTATTTGTCAACGGACGCACTCAAGAGCGCGTGGATGCGGCGGTAGAGGCGATCCGGTCGCAGGCCGCAACAATCAAAGTCGACGGCATTGTTGCGGACTTTTCCAGCTCGGCTGGAGCGGAGGCTGTGATTGCGAAGCTGCCGGCGGTGGATGTGCTGGTAAACAATGTGGGCATCTTCGAGCCGAAGCCGTTCGCCGAGATTCCCGATGAGGACTGGTTCCGCTTCTTCGAAATCAACGTCATGAGCGGAGTGCGGCTTTCACGACACTACCTCGCGGAAATGCTGAAAAGGAACTGGGGCCGAATCATTTTTATTTCGAGCGAATCGGCCGTGCAGATTCCGCCTGAGATGGTGCACTACGGGATGACCAAGACGGCGCAGGTGGCCGTGGCCCGGGGCATTGCCGAGTCCGTGGCTGGGACCGGGGTGACAGTCAACAGTATTCTTCCTGGACCGACCGAATCGGAAGGTGTAGGCGGCTTTGTTGAAGCGATGGCTAAGCAGCAGAACAAGTCGAAGGAAGTGATTGAGAAGGAGTTTTTTGAGTATGTGCGGCCTTCATCTCTGCTTAAACGCTTTGCCACCGTCGATGAAGTTGCGGCACTGGTGACCTACGTGGCCAGCGAACTTTCTTCGGCCACCAACGGCGCCGCGCTGCGAGTAGACGGTGGCGTGGTGAGGGCAATTCTGTAAGGAAGAGCTTCGCCGATCTGCTTCTGGTGATTCCGTTTCGGTAAAGGCCTTCACCGCGTCCATCGGAAGGGTCCAGCGCTCTCTGCGGTCGCGCCTGCATCTATACCAACAAGATTTTCTTGAGAGGAGTTCTTCATGGATCGGAGAAATTTCTTGAAAACAGCCACCGTAGCTGCCGCGGCATCCGTAGCGCCTGCGAGCATCCATGGCGCCCAGTCAACCGCTGTGCCTGGCCGTCCTGAATCCCCAAACATGATCTATCGCGAACTCGGCCGCACGGGCGAGCGCGTCTCTGCAATCGGCATCGGCGGCTATCACCTCGGGAAACAGCAAGACCCCGATGAGAGCATCCATTTACTTCGTACCGCAATCGATCGCGGTATCACTTTTATGGATAACTGCTGGGATTACAACGGCGGCATCAGTGAAGTCCGGATGGGCCAGGCACTCCGCGATGGTTACAGACAGAAGGTCTTCCTGATGACTAAGATCGACGGCAGGGATAAGAACACCGCTGCCAGGCAGATTGAGCAATCGCTGGGACGACTGCAGACAGATGTGATTGATCTCCTGCAATTCCATGAGGTCATCCGCCTCGACGATCCGGATGTTATCTTCGCCCCGGGGGGGGCCATGGAAGCTGTTAAAGAAGCAAAGCAGGCGGGCAAGATTCGTTACATCGGCTTCACGGGTCACAAGGATCCCAGCGTACACCTACGCATGTTTGAGACCGCGGACACGCATGGGTTTCACTTCGACACTGTACAGATGCCCATCAACGTGATGGACGCGCATTTCCGTTCGTTTCTGAATCAGGTTGCGCCGGTGGCGCAGGAGCACGGCACCGCCATTCTCGCCATGAAGACCTTTGGTGATCCCTACATACTCCAAAGCAACACGGTAACGCCAATGGAGGCCCTGCATTTCGGGCTGAACTCCCCTGCCTCGGTGGTCATCACGGGAATCGACTCTCCAGCGATCCTTGATCAAGCGTTCCAGGCCATCGAAAGCTTCCGGCCAATGGACCGGCAGCAGGTCGCCGCGATTCTTGCGAAAACAAAGGAAGCCGCCATGACTGGGACGTTTGAGCTCTTCAAGACCAGCTCGCATTATGATGGCACCATCAAGAACCCCTCCTGGCTCGTCTACACCAACGGCTGATCAACGCCATCTCGGGTTCGATTGCGGATGTCTTAATCCAAGTGGGCGACATCATTGTCCGGCCGGCTCAATTGCGGAAAAGAACCACAGACCACCGTTGCCATCTTTTCATGAAGAAGCCGGCAGGCCTTCCTTCAGCACAATTGAAGGTTGTCAGCCGGAAACGCGAAGATGTGTCGCGCCAACATTGATTTCACCCCAAAAGTCATCAGGCAGATTCACAACAATGGGTTCGGAGGTGCTGCGTACAACAACCCACAGGAAGGGGATCTCGCCGGAAGGATTAATCTCCTGGTGCGGAAGCCGCGCCGGGACATAAAGAAAATCGCCTGCTTGCGCCGTCGCGTTAAACTCCCCTTGCTCGCCGCAGCGAACATATGAAGAACCACTGAGGACATAGACGATCGTGTCTTGCTCTCCATGGTGATGGATTCCTGTGCGGGCTCCAGGTTCGACTCGGAATAGGCCTCCCCAAATGGGCGATTCAATGCCGGCTCCCGAATGGATAGCCGCCAAGCGCTGTGATCCCGGCGTTTGAGCAGTCGCCGAGTCTAACTGATCCGGGCGAACTACACGAATTGATTGAAGTTGCATGGATTTTCCCTCCGCGTTGGTTTCGCTACCTCCGCTTTCCATGCTTGGGATGGTGTCCTCCCAGTGCGTCGGCTGAAACCCAGAAGTAAATACAGCAAATACCATTAACGAAACGATGCCAATCCGTCCTCGATCACAAAGGCCTGGAAACTATTGGCCGGCGTACGAGACGTGCCAGACAGAGCGGGAGCCGTCGTCGGTGACAAACATGCTGCCGTCTTTTGCGATGGCAACGCCTACAGGCCGCCCCCAGACCCGGCCGTCCTTGGTGACGAAGCCGGTGAGGAAATCTTCGTAACTGCCATCGGCATGACCATTGTGCATGGGAATGCGGATCACTTCGTACCCGGCACGGTTGGCGCGATTCCATGAGCCGTGTTCAGCTGCGAAGGCGTCGCCGTCGTACTCCCCGGGAAACTCGCCTGCGGCTGGATAAAAGACCATCTCGAGCGATGCCATGTGCGGCTGAACCAGGACGTCGGGAGTAATCACTTTTGAGGAAAGATCGACGCGCTTACAGGTGTTGGCTTCGTCGGCGGTGAGCGCCGCAGCCTGAAGGTTGGGGCCAGTGCCGTTGGCGCACGGCTGCGGCAGGCGCGGGTCCTGATGTCCGCCCATGTAGTACCATGGCCAGCCGTAGAAGCTACCTTCTTTCACCGAAGTGACGTAGTCGGGAACAAGATGATTGCCAAGGTTATCGCGCTCGTTAGTGGAGCACCAGAGTTGGCCGGTAATTGGACTGATGGCTTCGCCTACACAGTTGCGGATACCCGAGGCGTAAACCTCAATGAATTTTCCTTCGGGCGTGTACTCGAGGACGTCCGCGCGGTGGAACTCCTTCGGGTGGGTGTCGGGGTCGTCCGCGTTGGAGCCGGACCCCACGGAGACGAGCATATGCTGGCCATCTTTGGTGAAGACAACATCGCGGGTCCAGTGACCTCCGCCGGTGAGCTGGGCATAACCGGGAATGTCGGGAACGATCGTCTCAGGGGCCGCACTGGCATGCAGGTCGCCAGATTGGTAAGGAATACGCTGGATCGTCGTGGCGTTACCGACGTAAATGTACTTCGGATTGTCAGCGGGATAGAAGGCGATGCCGAAGGGATGGTCCAGGCCGGTTGCGAATTTTTCGATTTGTGCGGCGCTGCCATCGGGGCCGACGCCGCGAAGGATAAAGATTGTTCCTGCGCCGGAATCGGCGAGAAAGAGATCACCATTGGGCGCGGTGCGGATCAAACGTGGCATTGTGAAAGTCCCGCCGCTTAGGGTCATGAACTGCTTATTATCCGCACGCTGCATCGGGGCAGCATCGCCGCCTGCATAAAGGGTGACTTTGAAGCCGGCCGGTGCGATGGGCCATGAATCGGCTGGCCGCGGGATCACGTGCGGCGTGTTGTTGACGGCCTCGTCGGGCTTCGGCTCCGGTAAGTCTGCGAGCGTGATCTTGCGACGAACGCCGGGCATCTGCTGGTTCCAATCGGCGAATGCGGCCTGGCCGGTGATGGTCTGCTGCGCCGGTAGAGCCGCAGGAAAGAGCATGGCTGCGGCGACGAGAACAGCGGTGGAAGGGGATCGCATACTCAAGCTCCTCAGGTTTGAATGTATTGGATTGTTGGCTGCGTGGCTGCGCTCTGCGTAATATCGAGTTCGACGTCCCCAGGGATAAGCGCTCGTTTGCGCTACTCGATAGCGTTTTCTAGGCCGCCGCCCCTTCGCGAGCTCCTTTCCAGAGATCGATCGATCCCTCTTGTGCGTAGCGATCTATTTCCTTGAGCTCTGCATCCGAAAACTGGAGATGCTTCAGCGCGTCAAGGGAGTTGTCCAGCTGTTCAACGTTACGCGCCCCGATCAGTGCGGAAGTAATCCGCTTGTCGCGCAGGACCCACGCGATCGCCATCTGGGCCAGTGACTGTCCGCGCCCACGCGCAATTTCATTGAGTGCCCGTACTCGCTGAAGATTCTCCTCGCTCAGAAACTCCTTCTGAAACCAGAGTCCGTCATTGGCGCGCGAGTTCTCGGGCACACCGTTCAGATACTTGTTGGTCAGTAGTCCCTGAGCAAGCGCAGAGAACGCGATGCAGCCGACGCCGAGTTCCTCCAGTGTGCCGAGGAGTTCTTTCTCCACCCAGCGATTCAACATCGAGTATGACGGCTGATGGATCAGAAGCGGGACTCCTTCGCTCTTCAGAATCTGTGCTGCTTCGCGCGTCCTTTCGGGACCATACGACGAAATACCTACATACAACGCCTTGCCTTGCCGCACAGCTTGCACCAACGCACCCATGGTTTCTTCCAGCGGAACATCGACGGTCGGCCGGTGGGAGTAAAAGATGTCAACATACTCGAGTCCCATGCGCGCCAGGCTTTCATCCAGGGACGCAAGCAGATATTTGCGCGAGCCACCCACGCCGTAGGGGCCCGGCCACATATCCCACCCCGCTTTTGTCGAAATCAAAAGTTCATTTCGGTGGCTGCTGAAATCCTGCCGAAGAATTTCTCCGAAGTTCTCCTCGGCTGAGCCGTACGGCGGCCCGTAGTTATTCGCCAGATCGAAATGCGTCACGCCGCGATCGAAAGCGCGCCGAATCACTGACCGGCCTGTCTCGAAGACGTTCACGCCTCCGAAGTTTTGCCACAGTCCAAGGGAAATGGGGGGCAGGACGATTCCCGATCGTCCACACCGATTGAATGGGGGGCCGTCATATCGCTTTGCATCCGGTACATAACTCATCGCATCTCCTTTTCTTTCTGACCTACTCGATGTTGTTCGTCGTCAACACGCAAATGCCCCGAATCTCTTTCGTCCGGTGTGCGGTGTGATACTCGACATACATCAATCCGAGCAAGCAATTCAGCAGCCAAACTAGTTGGACGTTAGATTGCCGAACTAATTGAGCTTTACAAATGGTTCTCTCTTCCGCTGTGACAGTAGGCCGACACGGGTGTCCATATTTCGTCCCGGTCCTGGTTATCGCAGTTTGATTCAAACTTCTCACTGCGCTGCTGGTAACTCGAATCGCTTGGAAACAAGCTGCGAGTTAAGAATCGTGAGCCGGATTCAAGCCAGTGGCTACAGGCTCCCTCCAGACTCTGTCTTGACGACTTGGTTGATGACTCGCTGGATGATGGCGATCTGAACGTGGATGTGGCTGGCTATGTCGGGGAGAAATTCGTTGACGAAGTTGCCGGCGGGGGCGGAGGCGAGGTCGATGGCGTAGCGGTCGGCGCTGGCGCCGAGGGCCGTTTTGCGGCCGGGGACGTAGAGGTTGGCCACAGCGTCGTCGAAGGCGAAGCCGACGAGGTTGGCGTAGTTGGGCATCCCCTTTCCGTTGTCGCCCCTGGTCCAGAAGACCTGCGCGATGGCGTGACGGATGCGGCGGTGGACAGTGGCGTGCTCCATGCGGTAGTAGTGCGGGTCCTGATGGGCGAGAGAGGGGATCAGGAAGGTGCCGAAGAACTCGCCGGTCATGTCTTCGGTGAGGCTCACGCCGACGGAGCGGCCGAAACCGGGCATGCCTGGGCCGTAGGGAGAGTGGCTATCGGCGGCGACCGAAATGCCAGCTTCACCGGTGACAGCGACGAGGCTGAACGGGTCAAGGAAGTTGCGGGCGGCTAACCAGCCCTTTTCGCCAGGGGTGAGGGGCCTCTGCTGCGGGCCGTTGGCGAAGCGATGGTACCAGCTGAGCCGGCAGATGGTGCAAGGGACCGGGGCTGGGCTCACGATTGAGCAGTTTCCGGCCATGGTGTCCTCGTGGCAGGGATCCGACTGGGGAGCGGTGCAAGATGTGCGAGAATGCGGTTCGGGCGCATCGGGGAGAGAGGATGCATCAACCGGCTGGTCTGACGGGATGGCACACAGCGGAGGAGCCAACAGAAGTAAAGCCATCTGAACTAGCGCGAAGCTCGCGAGTCGAGCAATTGCCGGGAGTTGCAGAAGGGCATCGCGCCTGAGTGCGGGTCTGATTTCCCTTCTCGGGTTGCTTACCGAAGTTGCCTCTTCTGACGAGACGAGCATTCGCGAGGGAGTTTTGGGTATCCTTTTCGGAGCAAAGCGGACCCACTGAGTCATTCCACTTTTCGTGGCGGTGGAAGCTAGCCAGGTCGTCATCTTGGCCCTTTCTGGAACTGATCGAGGTGTTTGAATGCGGACAAGAAGGCGTCTCCGAAGTCTTGCCACAATACTGCGGAAATCGGGCGCATGACGATCCCTGACCGTCCAAGCAGGCTGAACGAAGCTACGTCATACCGCCTTGTATCCTGTGCATAACTCATCTACGCAATCCTCTCCCCTTTATCCCGGCGCATGATCTGCTTCAACTTCGCGCGTGCCCGTGAGATCTGGGATTTTACTGTCCCGCCGGACACTCCAAGAATGTCTGCTGCTTCGCTGGTGGTCAGCCCATCCATGACACGCAACTGAATCACTTTGCGTAGCGCAGGCGAGAGCTCCGTCATGAACTGCATAAGACACCTGTGCGATTCGGACCTGATGCATTCACTCTCAGGGCCTGGTCTGACGTCTGCCAACCTGTCTGACATGGAATAGTCTTGATCTTCAAATAATTGTTGATCCAAAGATGTGTGTGGCTGGCGAGGCCTTCGGCGCAACTGGGTCCGAGCACTATTCATGACGATGGTGGTAAGCCAAGTCGTCATCTGCGCCGCGCCCTTAAACTGATCAAGGTGCTTGTAAGCGGACAAGAAAGCATCCTGCACCGCATCTTCTGCGTCGTGTGGGTTGCCCACGTAGCGATAGGCCCTTCTGTAAAGTGAAGGCAGATATTGCAAAACTGCATTTTCAAGTTCTCTCAAGCACTGTTCGCGAGTGTGAACGGTGTAGTGGTGCCCGTCTCCGATGTGCGACTCTAGCGCCTGCATATTGTCTATGCCCCTTTCGCAGCAATTAAGTGCACGCTGCCTGCCAAACATTCCGACGTCGGTTAGTCGGCTAGTTTGAGCGATATATTTCAGCCGGGGGAGTGGGTGGACCTAATGGAGCCCACTTCACGCGTCGGGCATTCGATTCGGCGTCCGCCATCCGACAAACGCCGGAAGTGACCGTTTGCGCTGCGTCTCACTGATCTTCACTGATTCGCCACCTGCGATTTCTCGTCGAAGCCCACCAGCAGTGCGGCGCTCTAGTGTTCGACCTTGAAGCGATAGGTGAAACCGAGATAGGCATAGGTCAGCGGAGCGCCATGCTTCTCGCTCGTCATCACCTCGCCCGGGAAGAAGTGACCCACACCAATATTCGTGACGAACGATTTGTGGAAAATGTGCTTCGCCGAAGCATCGAACTCGCTGCCGATATCGTCGCTCCTGAACCCGCCCGTGGGCCCTGCAATCAAGCTCGCGCCAGCACCAGAGTAGACGCCATCGTGGATCGTCGCCAGATGCAGCGCTCCGCCTTGGAAGAGCAACTGGAGGTCGCTGCGCGGCGTCAACTGCAGGTTCAAGCGATCCTGCTTGATGTTCTGGAAGCCGAACAAGTCGACCAGGCCAAACGCATTGTGGTTGCTCGGATACTCCTGATCGTAGGTGCCGATGCGGTCGGTATTTGTGTGCGGATTACCGGTGGCGTAGTCGTACTCCAGCCCAAGGTGCGGTTGCCATGGCAGGTGCTTCGTCCCATAGCCGCCGCGCACGATCGCTGCGCCCGCATGTATCGAATCGTTGCTGTAGCTGCCACGCTGCAGATCCCCGGTGCCCGACGAATCAAACCCCAACGGCAGCTTCGTCTCATAGTACGACCCAAAGGTCACCTCGGTCTGGCTGCCAACCACGCCCTGCTGGCTGGTCACGCGAGGCAATGCATGAACCAGGACGAACGGCTCAATCGTGGTACGCGGAACGTACGTCGCCAGTTTCGCGTGCGCGCCATGGAAGGTCAGTCCCGCGCCGTGCGTGTCCAGGCTGGTGGGATGAACTGTGACCACCGAGGTGCTGAAGAGATTCAGTTGGTTAACGTTTCCAATTCGCATATAGAAGCCGTCCCAGGTACGGCTGTTGTTTGTCCAGTCGCTGATACCAACCACGCGCTCGTCGCCAATCCTCAACTCCTGCCGACCTACGAGGAATTGCACCGGCTTGTAATGGAAATCAAGGTAACCCTGCCTCAGGTCGAAGGTGTCACGCATGTTCGCCGCCGTATCTTGCAATGGAAGCCCAAGCGCGTGCAGATCCATGAACTGTCCATAGATCGTCAGCCAATTCGTCGGAACCACCGTCATGCCACCCCAAACGCGGGTAAGTTCATACAAGCGATCCTTGCCCGAGACGTATCCCAACGAGGTCTGCTCCTCCGTGCGCCCACGCAGTTCCATGTCCAGTGTCACCCTCGGATTTTCACGACTATTAAAGGGCTGGACAGTACCTTCCTTCAGCGGATACAGCGATTGCTGAGTCCACCCGGAGGAGGCAAACGCAAAGAAGCCAACCATGGCCGCAACCCGCGCCAAAGCTGATCCGTGATGAAAAGCCTTTGCAACATCGACCAATTTACACATCCGACATCTCCTTCAGGGAGTGCGCAGTCGTGAATTGCGCATAGCTCCGGGGTTTTACCCATGCCCAGGTTGCTTCCGGTTCACTTTTCCGGAGTGATAACAACCTCAGTCTTGCTGATATTTTTCAGGAAGTCTTCGCCGGTTCCAATGTGCTCGTTCACCAGGCGCGATGGGGTGTGGGCAAGCCACTCACCCAGCGAAATATCCTGGTACTCGGGGGTTGGAAATACTTCCAGGAACACCAGATCGGTATCCCCGATGTTCTCGATGTAGTGGGGCTGGGACTGCTCGATGTAGCCTACGTCGCCGGGATGGAAGTCCATGGTGCGCGCGTGTGCGCCGGCAGTGAAGACGGTCATACGGGCTGTGCCCTTCACGTAGTACTGCCACTCATCTGCGTTCGGGTGCCAGTGCAGCTCGCGCAGCCCGCCCGGCTTCACCGTTACGATGGCCGCGGCAATGTTCGTAGCCGGGAAGTTGTTGCGGTCCACGATCTTCACGCTGCCGCCGGCCGTCACCTTGGTGGGTTCCAACTTCCCGGTGAAGAAAGCAAACGACTCCGGAACCGGACCACTGCCCGCGTACACCTCCTTCTTCTCTTCGGCCAACGGACGAGGCAGATCAGTGGCGAAGATGAACCTCTCCCGCGGAGGCACATTGTCAAAGGTCGACTCCGGAACGTTAAAGTTCTTCGCCAGCACTTCCTTCGGTGTGTGGTGCAGCCAGTCGGTCAACAGGAACGTCTCGAACTCGTTGAAATTTCCGTCGTCGAACACCAGCAGGAACTGGCAGCCATTCTCACCCAAACCTTGAATCGAGTGCGGTACGCCGCCCGGGAACAGCCAGAGATCTCCTTCATTCACGTCCTCGACAAACGCCCGGCCCTTCTGGTCCACCGCCGTGATACGCGCGCCGCCGGCCGTCATAAAGGCCCACTCGGAGCCCACGTGCCAGTGCAGTTCGCGAACGCCGCCGGAGATCAGACGCATTTCCACGCCAGCCATCTTTTTCGACAGCGGGAAGTCGCGCACTGTGACCTGGCGGGTCCAGCCGCCCGATTCGATGCGCCTGTGAGACATGGCAAAGGGGTACTTGAACGGGGGTTGGCCGCCCGCATCGGTCTCCGGCGGATACACTGAATCCGGCTCTTGCGCTTCCAGGCCTGGATTCCTTGGCCCAAACTCCTGCTCGTTGATTCCGGTATGCGTGTCTCGGCTCATGTCCTTCTTCTGTTGCGCCGTTGCCAGAATCGGGAGGCCCGCTGCCGCCACCAGAACGGCCGAGGTCTTCTCCAAAAACGATCGCCTGCTGACGCCGTCACTGCTTATCCGATTATCTTGCTGTGTCATACTTGTCCCTCTTATGTTCCGATCTATCGCAATGGTGACCTTTGTGGGCCGCGCCCAAGGTCTTCACTGTTCCGTTGGTGCAACGAATCAAAATCCGTTACGACTGCCCGCGTCTCGATAATCCGTTCTGCAAGGCGACGGCTCTCGCTAGCAGAGCGAAAAGCACGTAGAATGCCAATCATCCCGGCATGCGTTAGCTGCATAGTTTCAGCGGTATACTGCAACCGGGGGAGTGACTAACCCTACGGGGCCCACCTCACGCGTCGGATATTTGACTCGATGTCTGCCATCCGACAGACCTCGTTCTGGAGCTCATGAATGACGAATCCGAGTACACCTACGGTGTTCGTGATTGATGACGATGTTGAGGTGCGAGCCTCCATCCAGAGTCTGCTCAAGGCAGCGGGCCTGCGCTCCGAATCCTTTGGGACGGCAGAGGAGTTTCTGCACAGGAAACAGCCCGGTGGGCCAGGCTGTCTTGTTCTGGATATTTCTCTTCCTGGAGTGAGCGGACTGGAACTTCAGGTGAAGCTGGCAGACGTCGGAGTGCGTATTCCCATCATCTTCATTACCGGCCACGGGGATATTCCCATGACGGTCAAGGCCATGAAGACCGGTGCAGTGGAGTTCCTGACCAAGCCCTTCGTCGATGAGGATTTATTGAATGCGATTCAACAGGCTTTCGATCGCGATCGCGTAACGCGACACCAGTACGACGAGCTTGCCGAATTGCGTAAGCGCTATGGCTCGCTCACCGCACGCGAGAGCCAGGTGATGGGCTTGGTGGTTTCCGGCATGCTCAACAAACAAGTTGCCTTTGAGCTCGGGACCAGCGAAATCACCGTCAAGATTCAGCGTGGGCATGTGATGACGAAGATGAAGGCAGAATCACTTGCAGAATTGGTACGAATGGCGACCAAGCTTGAGCTTCCGGTTGGGAAGAAATAGCAGTCGCCAAACACCGGAAAAATGGTATTTCCGCACCCCGACAAGAGATCTAAAGGCTCTATTGCATTCAAATGCACCGGGGCGAGCGAAGGACTAAGGAGGTTTACTGCATGAGGTTTCCGGATGAGATGAGGTGGGCGCCCGGTTCAGTATGGTCTATCCCATTGCGCTACGGGTTAGCCTTTGTCTCCGTCGCTGTTGCACTGGGTGCGGCGACTGCGTTCGCACACTTCCATCTGCCTCAAACCTTCGCAGCATTTGCGCTCTCTGCAATTGCCATCACCTTTTGGTACGCCGGCACAAAGCCTGGCATCCTTGCCGCTTTGCTGTCATCAATCGTCCGCAACTATCTTTTTGACCCAACGACCAGCACCGAGTCTCGCCTCCTATTCGACCTCGTGTTTCTGGTCTTTGCATTGCTCATGACGCTAGTCTTGCGCGGCCGAAATCAGCTTGAACTCAAAGTCGCCGAGCGAACTGCAGAGCTGACTGAATTGAATGGCAACCTCAAACGTGAGATCGCCAAGCACAACCAGGTTGAGGCGGAACTGCGCCTGAGCGAGGCGTATCTCGCCGAAGCACAGAGGCTAAGCCACACCGGCAGTTGGGCATGGAGTCCGCCGTCAGGCGACATAAGGTATTGGTCAGAGGAATGCTTCCGCGTCCAGGGCTTTGATCCGAAGGGGGGCGTGCCCCGATATGAAGAGTTCTTTCAACGCGTTCATCCGGACGATCAAGCTCGAGTCGCGGATGTGATTGAGACAGCAGTACGTAAAAGGGAAGAGTTCATGTTCGATTACAGAATCGTTTACCCGAACGGGGAAATCAGAGACGCGCAGTCGACAGGCCATCCCGTTCTCGACCCATCGGGCGGTCTCGTTGAATACGTGGGCACCATAATCGACGTCACCGAACGCAAGCAAGCAGAGAAAGAGCGGGAGAGGCTACGCGAGGCGCAAGCGGAACTCGCGCACGCCAGTCGGATGACCACAATGGGAGAGCTGACAGCCTCTCTTGCGCACGAAGTGAATCAGCCCATTACCGCCGCGGTCAATGGAGCCAGCACCTGCGTACGATGGTTGACACGAGAAGATCCCGACCTGGGGGAGGCGCGCGAGGCGGCACAGGGAGTAATTCGAAATGCCAAACGCGCGGCTGACATTATCAACCGCATCCGTTCGATATCGAAAAAGGGCGAATCGAATCGGCAGTTGGCCGATGTCAATGAACTTATTCGAGAAATGATCGCCCTGCTGCGGAGCGAAGCAAAGAGGCATTCCATTTCGGTCCGCACCGAACTGGACGCCGGACTTCCAAAGGTCATGGCAGACTCTGTGCAAGTGCAACAGGTATTGATGAACCTCATCATGAACAGCATTGATGCGATGAAGGATATCGATCAGGAACGTGAGCTCGCCATCTGTTCTCAGCGGGCAGACAAGGGCCTGCTGATGATCTCGGTCAGCGATAGCGGCGTGGGCCTGCCACCGCAGCAGACGGATAAGATATTCGATCCCTTCTTTACAACGAAACCTCATGGCATCGGCATGGGACTTCGGATCAGCCGTTCAATCGTCGAATCCCATGGCGGCAGATTGTGGGCCGCCGACAACACTCCGCGCGGCGCAAGCTTCTACTTCACTCTTCCCGCGCCAGCCGATGTGGGAGCATGATGCTGCCTAGGCATTGAACGCTCATACCAACGTATGATTGCGGGCGATGTAATCAGGGCGCATAGTCACTTATATGAGCGGTCATAAGGACAACCAATTAGTAGCCATCGTCGATGACGATGACTCAGTACGCGGCACACTGCAGGAGCTGCTGAGATCCGCTGGATTCCCTTCACGAGCATTTGAATCGGCAGAGGCGTTTCTCGGGTCGGGTCATCAGCAGGAAACGGCGTGTTTGATTACGGACATTCGCATGCCGGGAATGTCCGGCCTAGAGTTGCAGGCGAGGCTGAATGCCGAACGATGCAGAATTCCGACCATCTTTATAACCGCGCACGGCGATGAAGAGATGCGATTCCAGGCGCTGAGGGCGGGTGCCGTGGAATTCCTGCCGAAACCCTTCGACGATGAAGTTCTGATTGAAAGTATCCGCGCTGCTCTCAACCGTTAGGTCGAGAAGGAAGGTACACGATGAGTACCAGGTTTGCCGTGCATCCATCTGAAGATTGTGTCTGCGGCGATCACATCAGTGATCCGGGTTCCCGTCCGCGCAAATTTGAACAACTCATTGGCAGTAGTCCGGCGTTGGAAGGGGTGCTCGAAGGGGTCAAGCGAGTGGCGCCGACGGGCTCCACAGTTTTGATCCAGGGCGAAACGGGCACGGGCAAGGAACTGATCGCGCGCGCGATACACAATATCAGTCCGCGGTGCGGTCGCCCGTTTATCAAGCTGAACTGCGCTGCCATCCCGTTGGATCTGCTGGAAAGCGAGCTCTTCGGGCACGAAAAGGGTGCGTTCACGGGAGCAATAGCGCAGAAGCTTGGCCGCTTCGAGTTGGCCGACAAGGGTACCCTATTCCTTGACGAAGTCGGCGATATTCCGCCATCGTTGCAGCCCAAGCTGTTGCGAATTTTGCAGGAACAGGAGTTCGAACGCTTGGGTAGCAGCCGAACTCACCAGGTGGATGTGCGGCTCGTAGCTGCAACCCATCGCGACCTGGAGGGCATGGTGAAGAATGGCGAATTCCGCAGTGACCTCTACTTTCGCCTGAATGTGTTTCCGGTGCAATTGCCGCCGTTGCGAGAGCGCCGTGAAGACATTCCAGCTCTTGTGGCGCATTTTGTCGAGATTGTAGGTCGGCGGGTGGGCCGGCAAATCGATCGTATTCCAGAGGAAACGATGTTGGACCTTTGCTCGTACGACTGGCCGGGCAACATCCGCGAACTACAGAACTTGATCGAGCGGGCCTTGATCCTGTCCGACGATGGTGTGCTTCCGAATCCCTTGCTGACCGTCGGAACGCAGCAAATTCGCGTCATCCCGGTCCCAACCACTTTCATAGATTCTGAACGGGCCCTGATTCTGCGAACGCTTGAAGCATCCGGCTGGGTAATCGGAGGCCGGGACGGCGCAGCCGCCCGACTTGGCTTAAAGCGCACTACACTGATCTACAAGATGCAGAGGCACGGGATTTCTCGGCCGTCTTTCGATAACAATCTGGAAATGACCGGACCATCAATGAAGACGGTGGGGTTTGTGTCGCAGTTGCAGTAGTTGCGGATCGAGAGCGGTTGCCTCTTCGAGAAATGGGTAGTCGGCGCTGCAGAATTGTTCGCCATCTGGGCCTCAATGTTTTGGCAGCACACGGTTTGTCGCGTCTAAGATGCCCCTTGTAACCGCTCGTCCAATGAAGAACCTCGCAATGTCAGTCTGGCCTTGGCCGATTCGTCACTCGATGTCGAGTCTCCGACAGCAATCCCCACGTTTGCGCCCAATCCCTGCAGTCTCTTGAAGAAAAACCAAATGGCATCAGTCGTGCTAGATCCTGTAGAAGCCCGGAAAACTGAGCACTGCTTGCCCCGGCGCAGTCGATTGTCTGGAGACAATCTTTCAAAAGAAAGTGTGATGTCCAGCCGCTAGGCGACGCTTCGGTCGGAAGGAAGGCACCATGATCTCGTATCGCACCTCAAACGCGCGTATGTCTTCGTTAAAATGCTCGATGTGTCTTGCCATCATCGGCGGCGTGCCGTTGACGGCTCCGGTCGTCAATGCTCAAAGCCAAATCGCTTCGCAGCCGCATCTTTCAAGCCCGCCGGAGGCCCGCTCTCCCATTGTCCTGACGGCGATCAACGATCCTCAAACCGGCAAGGCGGCCTTCTCATTCAATGGCCGCGAGGATCCGCCAGTCATTCGAGCTCTACCTGGAGAAGAGATTCGGCTGACATACATAAATGCAATGTCGACAGCCTCGCACGAGCGCTGCATCGACGGGCCATGCATGAACATGACGAATTTGCACTTTCACGGCTTGCATGTGTCGCCAGATGCTCCTCAGGACGATGTCATTAGCATGATGGCAATGCCTGGACAGACCCTGCATTATCTGGTGAATATTCCTCTGGATCAGCCACCAGGGCTCTACTGGTATCACACGCACCCTCACGGAGAGAGCTATCAACAGGACCTCGATGGTATGTCGGGTGCGATCGTGATCGATGGCATTGAACGCTACGTTCCCGAGGTTCAGCATATGCGGGAGCGAATACTGGTGCTGCGTGACCAAGTAATCGGCAAGGACGATCCCGCCCCCTCTGAATTGGCGCGCAGAGTGGAACTTTCCACGAAGGCTTGTAGTGCTTCGACCGAGGCGCCGGAGCGTATCTTCACGGTGAACGGTGCGGTGCGACCGGAAATAGCCATCACTCCCGGTGAGCGTCAATTCTGGCGCATTGTGAATGCCTCGCCCGACCTCTATGCGGATTTGCAAGTCGATGGGGAACGGCTAGAAATCGTTGCACTGGATGGAATGCCCCTAGCCTTCCACGATCCAGCACATCCCTCAAAATATGTGTCTCATGTTCTCGTACCTCCCGCAGGCAGGGTGGAAGCAATCATTACCGGCCCCAAGCGTGAAGCTCGAGCGTCACTTCGATCTCTTTGCTTTGATACGGGCCGTGATGGAGACCTCAATCCGGCGATGGTGCTGGCGGACATGGTAAACGTTGCAGAGCCAGACCCCACACCTCGGATCACTCCGATCGGCTCCAAGATTCCGGACCCTAAACCCCTGTCGCCAGCCTTGATTGCGCACGCAAAGGATAGCTCTCCTGACTTTGTTGTTCATTTTACCGAGGACAAAAAAGGCTTCTACATCAACGGGAGGAAATTCACACCATCGGACCCACCGATGACGACGGTATCCATCGGCGCTTTTCATCACTGGCTCGTCACGAATGAAACGCACGAGGTGCACCCGTTCCACATCCATCAGGTTCACTTCCTCATCTACGCCCAGAACGGAATTAGGCTCAAACGCCCAGAATGGCTGGATACAGTCAATGTCCCTGTTGAAGGAAATGTCGATCTTGTGATGGACTTCACCGATCCCATCATCCGTGGCGTATCGCTCTTCCACTGTCATCTGCTGAGCCATGAGGACAAAGGCATGATGGCCAAGATCCTTTTCAAATAAGAGTTCAGAAGACTCGATGTGAAAACGACAAACAACGCGCAGCATCTAACAAGAAAGGTGATTCGACTAAACGCGTCGAGAGGAGAACTTCGCCCATCATGAAAGCTCCCCCTTTTATCAGCCCCCCGCAATCGACTGACGACTCCATGTCGCAGACGACTGTCGCAAAAGTCACTGGGCAAATCTTGCACCAGGTGAAGGACAGTCTCGCGATCGAAGAACCTCTCGAAATTCAACTTACCTATGGGCCATCCAACGCGCGCCAGACGCGATCAATCTCCGTCACAATGCGTACTCCGGGCAACGACTTCGACCTCGCAGCTGGCTTCCTGATGACTGAAGGAGTGATCCGAGATGCAAACGACATCGAACAAATTACTTACGCAGGATACTCTTTCAATGAGGGGACACAATCTCCTCAGGCCATGGATGTGCTTAAGCTCGGATCCAAACAGAACACCGTTCGAGTGGATCTGGCATCGGAAGTCGCGGTGAATGTCGGGAGTCTTCAACGCAACTTCTATGCAACATCAAGTTGCGGCATCTGTGGCAAAGCGTCTCTGCTCGCCTTGCGCACGGTCTGCCCGCCGCGTGCGATGAACAATTTCAGAATCGACGCGCAGATGCTCTATCGTCTCCCCGAACGCCTCCGCGCATCGCAGGGAGTGTTCGATCGTACAGGTGGATTGCACGGTGCAGGGCTCTTCGACTCGGCCGGGACCCTATTGGCACTTCGCGAAGATGTAGGCCGCCACAACGCTGTGGATAAGCTAATCGGCTCTGAATTCCTCTCGGACCGTACGCCCTTGCGGGATCGTTTGCTTTTGCTGTCCGGACGAGCCAGCTTCGAGTTACTGCAGAAAGCCCTGATGGGTGGTCTTCCAATGGTGGCGGCGGTTGGGGCTCCATCGAGTCTTGCGGTGCAGGTCGCGAAGGAATTTGATATCACACTTGTAGGGTTCCTGCGAGAGGACCATTTCAACATCTATCACGGTTGTGAGCGCATCGCCGGATATACATCCACTTCAATGGGAGTTGGAGAATGAAGCTGCGAATTAAGGGAAATACATTGCGGGTCAGAGTTTCGCGCTCGGAAGTCGCAAGACTTCTGGCGGGCGACTGCCTGGAAGAGACAATTCATTTCACGCCAGAGCCAGTCGCAAAGCTCACCTATGCCCTACAACGGGAGCAGTCGTTGAGTCGGCCGACCATTCAATACAAGGAGAACAGAGTGGCGATTCTCATTCCTGCCGATCAGGCAAATTCGTGGGGCACAACCGATCAGGTCGGGATCACGGAGGATATAAGTTTAGGAAGCTTCGGGTCACTTGCGCTCCTGATTGAGAAGGATTTCGCCTGCCTCGATCGAAGCGAAGAAGACAACGAGGACACCTTCCCGAATCCAAATGCCGGCACGACATGTTAGGGCTGGTCAAAGCAGAGAGTTGGCGATTCGTCCTGGACGGACAGGCTTCAGCAATATCTCAAAGTCATAATCGGTTTGTGGCGCCTCCTCAAGCAAGTTGGCAGTTGCGGCCTGCCCCGAAAAGAGCAGAATCTCGCAACTGGGATACAGCTGCTTGGCGAGGATAGCTATTTGTGCTCCACTAGTCCCGGGTAGGTGAGCATCTGTGATGATCAGTTCCGGACAAAATGATTCGCATATCCCCGCCAGTGCGAGAACGCGGGCGGTCATCAGACACGGCCCATCTTGCCTGCGCGGTAGTCCTCGGCGGCCTGGCGAATCTCGGCTTGCGTGTTCATGACGAACGGTCCGTAGCTAGCGACCGGTTCATTGATCGGCTCACCGCTCAGGACCAAAACCAGCGATTGGGCCTTGGCCTCCATGAGAACTGTTTCACCGAAAGTGCTGAGAAGCGCCATTTGCGCGCTACCCTTCAACGTTGAAGATCTATTCACCACAATCTCTCCGCGAAGCAACACAATCGCGGAATTGTGTCCGACAGGCAGGATTAATTTGCCCGTGCCGCCCGCCTCAAGACGAAGGTCGAATACATTAACCGGTGTGAAGGTCTTGGCGGGACCCTTGACTCCGTTCAACTCACCGGCGATAACGCGGGTGTATGCTCCAGTCCCTAATTCGACGCGGGGAATATCAGCACTCAAGATGCCCTGGTACCGGTGCTTGGACATCTTGTCAGCCGCAGGCAGATTGACCCACAGCTGCACCACCTCGAAGTCTCCGCCCTTGGCGGTAAAGTCTTTCCCGTGCTTTTCCTCGTGAACAACGCCCGACGCGGCCGTCATCCATTGCACGTCGCCGGGGTTAATCGTGCCCGAGTTTCCACTGGAATCGCGGTGATCGACACTGCCCTGATAAGAGATCGTGACCGTCTCAAAGCCGCGGTGCGGATGCTCTTCGACACCGCGAGGCCGGTTTGAGGGTTCAAACCTGGTGGGGCCGACATAATCGAGCAACAAAAATGGGCTCAATTCCGCGACATCGTGAGCGGGAAAGAGTGTCCGCACTGGAAAACCATCTCCGACCCAATGAGACGACGCTGCTGCATGAACACCCAATACTCGCTTTTGTTCTGACATTATTTTCCCCTTTGTTTACTTTTTCTCAATAGCTTCTTCTCTTCGGTAGCAATGCTCTCGGCTTCGTGACCGAGCTCTCGCGGCTGTTTCGCAAGGACTTTCCGCTCAGATCCTGGGTGTCACCAACGAGAGCGCCGAATGCTGTTGTCAGTTTTTTCATGATTCTCCGCTCTTTCTTAGTGAGTTTATTGTTGTCACGCCACTCCCCCATCTCTGACCGTATTGGGGGGTCTTCGAACGGTTCCAGATCAAGGGCTAATTCGATACGTGAGTTTAGTCCTCCTTCTGCTACTGCTAGGTTGCATTGCCCATCGGGGCACCATGAGGCCACACATCTGGAATCGCCATCACGCTATGCGTTTTTCTTGGATCCGCATGTAACTGCCACCTCCTTTATTCGATCGCATCTTCGTTTCCACGAGATACCGCTACACGTAAAAGCCCATTTGTCTCCAATTCAATCGAATTCCGACAACGACTGAGTGCACTGCAATCTCGTCGCCATTCGTTGGAAATGACACGCCAGTCATGATGAGGCGTAGAAATGACTGTTTGAGGACAAGTTGCGGACGCATCTCACGGTCGGCCGACCGATGCATTCGAAGTGGACCGGAGGTTGTTCGATATGCGTCGATAGTCCGTCGACTTGTATGTCGAATTGCCGACATCATGATTCAGCGCCAAGGGTGTGCTTTCATCCGCCTTTGGTCACGATAACCGGGCCGCTGAGTAGCGAACCGGGGGTTGGTCCAGGTATGTCAACGTCGGTCATCACGAACTCGCTGCGGCACAGTGAAGAACGATCGCCGGAGAGAGCGATCGTCAAGTTGTGCGAAGTCACATCGATCCTTTATTTCAGGGAACCGTCGTGCGATTGCTGTCTAGCTCTGAGCCGATTCGAGAACCGATTCAACATCTAATCAAACGGGAGTTCCCCCGGCTTTGCCGGGGTGGCAGTAGCAGTTTGACATTTGCGGGAGTCCATCCAAGAAACTCCGAGAGGTGAGCCGCCAAGCACACTTCAAGGAGAATCCGGGATGGACGAATATGAGAGCTTAAGCCACTCGAAGTGGGAGTGCAAGTACCACGTTGTTTTTATTCCCAAATGTCGGCGCAAAGTGCTGTACGGTAGCCTTCGCAAGCATCTGGGCGAGGAGCTCCGAAGGCTGGCCGAGCAGAAGGAATGCCGCATCGAGGAAGGGCATCTTCTGGCCGACCATGTACACATGATGATCTCGATCCCGCCCAAGTATTCCGTGTCATCGGTGGTTGGGTTCATCAAGGGTAAGAGCGCGATTCACCTGGCGCGGGTGTATGGGGAGCAGAAGCAGAACTACGCCGGGCAGAGTTTCTGGGCACGCGGATATTTCGTATCGACGGTGGGCCGAGACGAGGACACGATTCGGGACTATATCCGCAACCAGGAGCAGGAAGATAAACGGATGGATCAGCTCAACATGTGGAAATGACCTGCCACCAAAGAGGTGGCCCAACTCAACCGGGGCCGCGTTAGCGACCCCGCTCAAGCCGCTTTGAGCGGCTCACAAAATGAAGCCCCCGGCTCTGCCGGGGGTAATCTCACTATCCGCTTCAGGTTCACAGCCACCGCGTAAACGACGCGAGGATATTTGTCGGTGCTGATCTGAGCCGCTCCACCGAGTCGCGCCTTCCGTGCCGTCACCTCTTTGCTGGCCCCTGAGTCGGTCGCCGAAAGGTAAACCGCTCGGATGCCGACTGACGCAAAGCGTCCCCCGTGAGCCCGCGTGCCGGCGCCGCTTAGGACATCGGCCGGGTCCATCTACGATACTCTATGCTGCGGAAATAGACCCCTTTTAAGGGAACGGCTTGGCCCATCCAGCGCTTGATTGCCGCGCGCTGTTTGGCATTGAAGGTCAAACGGGCTGTCCGTCGCGCAACCGGTCGAATTCGATGACCAGATCACGGATGCGGCCGTCCGCGATCAACTCCTGCGGAGTCCTTCCGGCGAAAGCCTCAAGCGGCGTACTGAGCCAATGCTTCTCCTCGGGAGCGACGACATAGTCGTCCATGCGGGCGAGCAATTCGCGGAGATCGCGCGTCTTCTTGTTCATCTGGCTGGTCCCCCTACCGGCCTCCCAATTCTGCACGGTCCGAGCAGTTACGTTCAGAGCATTAGCCAACTGTTCCTGGCTGAGCCCGAGTCTTTGTCTTGCATCCAGAAGTCCGAATGGCTCTTGTCCATCTACAGTTCGTCGGGCGTGAGCTCGGATATTGCGAGCCTTCAAAAGCTGTCGCAAGTGCGGCCAATTGAAAGCCCATTCGGCATCGGCAAACCTCTGCCGCCCCACCATCGTTCCCACGCGAAATGCAAAGTCGGCTGTATGACGCGGCGTATAAACCAGCAGGCTCGATACCTTGCAATTCCGAAGAGTAGCCAGTGTGCTCTCAACCGCGGCATCCTGTTCGAGACTAGACAGGTAAAGGACACTGACGTGGATCTTTCCCAAGGCAGTCTTTACGTGGCAGGGAACGGTTTGAAACCGGGGCGAGTAGGGCGCAAATAAGGATTTTGCCTCATCGAGCGCCTTTCGTTCGGTCCAGACAACCAGACCTTCGGATTGAGTTGCTGTCTGCATTCTCACCTCACGAATCTATTATACGCATATTTTCGTGTGGAACGAAAATATTGATCACGCTATCAAGTTGCAGATCCAAAAGGGTTTATGCTCAGAGTTTTTCTGACGCGGGTTCTTCAGATTCAAGATTTGAAAGGTATAAACCATTGATTATGAAGAGTTTATAGATGACGTTTTTCTTCGCCTATCCTGCGCTTTTTGTCTGCAATATATTGAAAATAAACAAGTTATTGGTGGAGGCGGCGGGAGTCGGCCTCCCTCCACCACGCCAATCTACGTAACTTATTGACTCTGTGAAGTGCAAATCTGTCATGATTGTCATCATTTTCAGATCTTGGCACAATCCGGTCACAAAATGGGTTCAACTCGGACCCTGCTCACTTCTCAGCACCTTTCCACACTGCCCAATCTGGTTTCATCATTCGAGCACTCTGAAGTGCTCTACCACCTTTTATACATGATGGGCAGGTGTATCTGGCGGCGCAGGTCCGTTCTGTCCGGAGGCATCAAAGCAAGACTCGTCCGTCTAACGCCAAGCCTCGCTAGTAGAATTTTATCAAGTGACAAGCCAGGAGTTGCAGAACCTCGTTCGACGAGGCGAATCCGAGCAGCTTGAATTCAAGCAGAGCTCCGCTCAGTTTCCCAGGGCGGGCGAGACCCTTTGCGCCTTCATGAACGGCCGGGGCGGACAGGTGCTGATCGGGGTTCGGCCAGACGGTTCGGTCATCGGTCAAACCATCGCGGATAAGACCTTTCAGGAACTGGCGCAGGTTCTGCGTCGCTTTGATCCTCCCATTCCGGTTGAAACCGAGCGGATTCCAGTGGGCTCAGATGGTCTTGAAGTCCTGGTTCTGAAAACCACATCTACGGCTGACGGTCTGCCCTGCACCTACGACGGGCGTCCGTACCAGCGTGTCGGAACAACCTCCTCTGTCATGCCGCAGGAAACCTACCAGAGGATTCTCCTTGAACGCACACATTCACGGCATCGCTGGGAGAACGAAATTGCAGAAGTAACGATCGATGAACTGGACGCCGAGGAGATTCGGCGGACAATTCAAACCGGTATCGCGGGCGGCCGTTTGCCCGCCGACACCTCCGCCGACGATCTGACGGACGTCTTGGACAGATTGGGACTCCGGGTTCGCGGAGCCCTTGTCAATGCGGCTGTAGTCGTGTTCGGTCGTGAGTTTCTGCCCCACTACCCTCAATGCCAGTTGAGGCTTGCGCGATTTCGTGGCACCGACAAGAACGGGTTCCTGGACCAACGCCAACTTCATGGGAATGCCTTTGATTTGCTATCAGATGCGATGCAGTTTCTGACTCGGCATCTGCCGGTCGCGGGCCGTATCGAACCTGGGTTGTTCGAGCGTGTTGATGAGCCGCTCTTCCCTCCTATCGCGTTGCGCGAGGCATTGGTCAATGCGTTCTGTCATAGGGATTACGCGCAAGCTGGTGGAGCTGTAAGCGTGGCAATTTACGATGATCGCCTTGAGATTTGGAGTTCCGGGGAGCTTCCTCTCGGCATGGAGGTTGAGGATCTCAAGCGGGAGCATCTGTCGCGACCGCGAAATCCGTTGATCGCGGAGGTCTTTTACCGGCGAGGACTGGTTGAGCGCTGGGGACGCGGCACACAGAAGATTGTTGAATTATGTCTACGGGCCGGCCACCCTGAACCGGAGTTCCTGGAGGTTGCCGGAGCGGTGGGTGTTCGGTTCCTGCCGAGCGGATATGTGGCTCCTCTTCGCGTTGCGCATAACCTTACGGATCGGCAGCGCCGAATCCTCCAGGTTATCGCCGGCGGAAAGGAGTCCTCTTTTGCCAATATCCGAACACAAATCAATTCATCTGTTGCCGACCGTACTTTGCGGGACGATCTGCTTCATTTGAAAAGACTTGGCATGATTGATTCTCGCGGACACGGTCGAGGAGCCGTGTGGTTTTTGGGCGCAACGCCGAAGTTTGAGGGTGAACCGAATAAGGCGGAATGAGGCGGTCGAATAAGGCGGAATAAGGCGGAATAAGGCGATCTGAGCAGAACGGGCTGCCTTTCAACTCCAATTTCCAGCAGAATGTCGAGCGATTCGATGCGATCCCCGTCGCAGATTACCCATGATGCGAACCCGTCAATAAATCCTTTGCCATGAGAATGATTCAACTATCAGGGAGCCCTTCCGACCCGTGAGGTGAGTGCCATACTATATGAAAGCCTGCAAAGGACATCTCATGGACATCTTTCAGTACCGTGAAGACCTCATCGGGGACTACAGCGCATATGTAAAGGGCTTCTTGGAGGTACGTGACGCTGATGTCGAGCAGTTCATCACCTCTCGCCTGGATGGCGGATTCCTATGGCCGGAACCCTTGGTCCAACTCAACCCTGCCTTCGTTCAGGGGCCAACAATCGATGAGCTAGTCGACCAGAAGCGCCTTCATCCCACATGCAGCGAGATCTTCCGGCGCGGGAAGACCGTTGAGAGCCCTCTAGGTGCCTCGCTCCGGCTTCATCGGCACCAGGAGCAGGCGATTGACTGCGCCCAGCAGGGCGTCAACTATGTGCTCACCACCGGCACCGGTTCAGGAAAGAGCTTAGAGCTTCCAGCCCCCATTGGTTCTGACCTTCTTGAGCACGTTGACGCATGCTCCAGGCCGAGCGTTGTCCACCGGTCGCGGCATGAGGGGGATTGTGGGTCCTTTTTAGGGCGTGTCATCAAATTAACCAGATGAGTGCGGCTGCCAAGTGGATGGCGGCGAGGAAGTTCCTTGCTGTCTTGTCGTAGCGGGTGGCGATAGCGCGGAAGAGTTTGAGTTTGGCGAAGAAGTTTTCAATCAGATGGCGTGCTTTGTAAAGGTCTTTGTCGTATTCGCGCTGAACTTTGCGGTTGGCTTTGGGCGGAATCACCGCCATCTTGCCCGCTTGCTGGAGAGGAATCAGAACCCGCGCATCGGCATCGAAGCCCTTGTCGGCAAGCAGAATCTCAGCCTCCAATTGCGGCAACAGAACATCGGCTCCGTCCAGATCGCACGCTTGGCCGCCGGTGAGATGAAAGCCGATGGGATTGCCCAACGCATCGACGGTAGCATGAATTTTGGTGCTCAGTCCGCCCTTGCTGCGTCCGATCGCTTGATCGAAGCCCCTTTTTTGCGCGCTCCAGCACTGTGCTGATGCGCGCGAACAATGGTCGAGTCGATCATCGCGTATTCGTTGTCCGCGTCCTTGGCCAGATGTTCAAATATCTGCTTCCACACAGTGCGCCTTGCCCAACGGCTGAAGCGCAGATGCACCACCCGGAAATCGCCAAAGCGCTCGGGAAGATCACGCCACGGAATCCCTGCCCGATAACGATAAAGAACGGCCTCCACAAATAGCCGATTGTCCTCGGCTGGACGACCAACCGAACCCTTTCGACCTGGAAGAAGCCCTTCGATCCGCTCCCATTGGTCGTCCCGTAATCCATAACGTCGTTGCCCCATTACCGCAGACTACTTTTCAAACAAGAATCTGCATATAACTAGTTTGATGACACGCCCTAGAACTCGCGCAAAAAAGCGCGGCGCAGTGGACACCACGATGGACACCAAAACTGTGATTTTGTGGACACCATGATGGACACCATGGTGGTAAGTCATTGATTATAAAGGAACTGGTGCCGAAGAAGGGACTCGAACCCTGCGATCTGACCAGCGCCTTCCGTTTCAATGAGATACCACTATCTACTGAATACACGAATCCTTCACTTTTTTCAATCCTTTCAACCAATTCAACTTTGTCAATCGCTTAGTACCGATTTCGCATAAATGTGGACACCACAACGCTGAAATTGGTCTGGATTTACAGACACCATGCAGATTCCATACCAGAAGGATACGCCGAACTCGGTGGCATGGAGGTTGAGTTCCTGAAGCGAGACCATCTACAAGGTCCTCGAAATTTAACGATCGCGGAGGCCTTTCGACGGTGAGTTTTTAACTACTTCGGCCGTCAAATCTGGCCATGCGCGTGGAATGCTGTTGACTTTTGGTGACGCTGCAGGATTCGAACCTGCGACTTCCACCGTGTGAAGGTGGTTTCTATTTGGCGTTTTGTTGACGGTACGGCACTTAGGAGTCGGCTGAGCCGGCAAAAAACGGCCCAAGCGGCGCTATTTGCTCCCAATTTGCTGCCAAATTTACCCAAGCGGGCCACCGGGCTGATCGTGTGGGATCAGCCCGGTGGCTATCGGTTTTTACCAAGGTTCCAATCTGCCCTTTTACGTCCCAAGAAGCTCTTCATCGCAAGCAATAAAACAGGTGCGCCGCCGGTCAATCTCAAGAGCGGTGAATCCATTGCTCATGCACAACTTTTCCCAGTTCGTCTGCACGAACTTCTGTATTGTCCGAGCGATAGAAAGCCCCTCGCTACGCGATAAGCCAAAACTTGCAACATTGCTCAAAGCGTTCTCAACTGTTGCCCTGCGCCCATTGCGGCCGACAACGATAGCAAGATCACGCTCGGTTCCCACTTGAGGAAACGAAACGATATCGTAGCCGGGGGACAATCGCCAGCCGCGGCCGTCCCAAAGAAATCCATGGTTTCGCAAATGGTCGTCGTTGTTGTTGCAAAGGATGTTGAAGACCATTCCGCGCCAGAGTTGCTGCAGATCTTGAGTGGGCTCTGACCCAAAGCGCCGCAACTGATCTGCCAAGCCACGATAGCTCTGCCGGGAAGACTCGCTTTCATGAGCGCCGAGGATTGTCAGTCCCGAGATAAAAGGGAGGCGACGGTAACCGGGATCATTCGGAACCCGGTCGAAGCGATCAATGAGATAAACGTCTTGGTCCAGCACCTTTTCAAGCCGCACAGAAGGCACATGAATGCCTGCCTGCTCGCCCAGTTTCATCGTGACATACTCAATGCGGCACATCGGACTACGATCATCGGCGCGGCCAAATTCCGCGATCCATTGCTGGCCGTCGCACACCGTGGTTGCCTTAGGTCGCGATCCACCGAGAGAGGATCCACGAAGGAGGAATCGCCGATGCTTCTGAGGCAATTCTTCAACGGTATCTAGCTCACGGACAGATTCAATCATCCGTGCAAGGTCGAGGGCTTCGGCGTCCCCCTCTTCCCCTACCCATGGGAAGACGCAACGCGGTCCGGAAAGATCTGTGCCGAAAGCTAGCGATCCAACACGAGATTCTCCTGTTGCGACAAGGTAGTCGAATTCAGAGAGAGCCTGTGCGTCAGCGGCCCGATCCATGAGATGACGGCCCCAACCATCAGAGCTGCGTCCCGAATACCGTTGAATAGAGCAAATCCCTCTTCCGTGACGTACTCGCGAGCCACGTCAGGATCCGTCAGAGGCAACTGAACGGGATCGATTGCCAGCCGGTCTTCGCGCTGAAGATAGCGCCGGCCATACCGAAAGCGAGCTCCCGTCAGCAAAATACGACGATGAATTAGACATCTTCAACTGCCAGAAATGGGATCGATATTCCCCTTCCCATTGGTTGGCGGGAAGGGGAAATACTGATGGATTGTATGTCGTAGTGACTTACTTCCAGCAAACGGTTATTACATGCTGCCGTGGCTGGCTTCCCTGGTGGAAAACGACGTTTGCTGGTTGGCATTGCTGGGCTTGAACGACCATTGCTGGTGGGCATAACCATTCTGGGCGGCGCCCAGGACAATGCCAGCCCCCTTGAGGGTTACGGCGCTCGCCACGTCCAGCATCAATCCACTCTGGACGGACTTGATGGTGTAGTTCCCGTCCGTCGTGGGTGAAATGGCCCATTCATAGTTGGAGGTCTTGTCTGCTGGCCCCATGCGAGCGGCTTCCCAGGGCTTTGCGGAGTTACTCGCATCCAACTGCTGGCCGGTGCTGGAGTTGGTGATGGTATAGTTGCCATCGGCGAGCCGATTGACCTTCCACAACTGGTAGCTGCTGCCGGTGAAGTCGGACTGATCGAGTTGTGTGCCGTCCGTCTTCGCTGAAGCGATTTCCAACGCACCGCCGCTGTTCAGATTCTTGACTTCGTATGTGCCGTTGGGAACCACAGGAATCGACGCCTCGCCACCTCTTACAGTGATCAGGGCGACAATCCCGGTGTTATAGCCGGTGCTACCCCAGATGTAGTTCTCAACGCCGCCAGGGCAAGCCGGGCAAGCGCCGCCGCCACTTAGGTTGCTTTCATCGAAATCGAAGTCATCCCGAGCCCAAAATACCCAATCACCGCCTGCGTCAACCTCGTCCTGAACCCGCGCCGGGAAGTAATTTTCGTTAAAAACGACTGTGGTGAAGGCGCCAAACTCAGTGCCTAGATGCAATCCGTTTGGAACCCAGCCATAACCCAATTCTGGATCGCGGTTAGAATCGCCGCCAGACAAATAGATCTCTGTGTTGTTGTTGCTTGATGGACTTACTACGTCCTCCGTGGAGAAAGTTCCCGCCGCGGCGATTCCGGCTTTGAAGCAAGTGCTGGTGCAGTCTTTTGGATAGAGAGTTCCAATGTCGTAGTCAGTCGAGCCGGGGATCAGGATCAAAGCGTCGGTGACGCTCCTGCCCTTAACAGGAGTCAGATCGAACTCAAAATAGGCGACCTGCTGATGCGGCAACTGGGTAGAATGTCCAATCTGATAGTTCCCGATCGTGTGTACCCCGGCTGAGTTCCAATTTCCGGAAGCCAAGGCCGTCAGTTGAAACGTCGTGGTGCCTGCTGTGCCTTGAGCGGCAAAGCAATTTCCGTCACACGGGACGCAGGCGCCAATGCAACCAAAACCCCTGATTCCGCCACTGGCAGGAGCCAGCCGAGTGAGAATCCACTGCTGCGAGGCGCTGCCGGTGTACGTGGATTGCTCGAGCTGCGCCCCATTGGCTGTGCTTCCGCCAACGACGCCAAGCGCCAGGCCGCTGTTTTGGCTGGTCAACTCGTAGCGGCCGTCGCCCAAGGAAACGGCAGCAAAATTCTGATTCGAGTTCCCGTTCGACGTATACTGATCGACGAGAGCGCCAGAGGCCGTGGAGGCACCGTGAACGTCGAGGAATTGACCGCTTGATGCATTGGTCAACGTGAAGACGCCTCCGCCCTGGTTGGTGATCACCCATTGCTGGTTGGTGCCGTTGGTCGGGGTATTCTGCTGCACATAAGCCCCGTTTACAGCTGAAGAACCAGGATCACTGAGCGCCAGACCGCTATTGACATTGGTGATGATGTATGTGCCGTAATTCGTAACGGCCTGCGCGCGGGCGGCGATGATGCCACCTGCAAACAAGGTGAACGCGACAACTGCCAGGGCAACCGTGCCTCGTACCGGTGTCGTGCGTTTTGCATTGATTCTCATTGGGGGAAACCTCATTTCATTGTTGGGCCCCAAGGTATCTTCGCTGAAATGGCGAATACACCTTGAGGCGTTGGGGGAATTTCCTTTCCGTTACCAAGTTCAAAAGCCAGCGGTCTTCATGGAAATGGTTTCGAAGCAACATTGTTGGAGTTGTTCGGGGAACCTTCGCAGTCAAAGGCCGGCCATAGCCAAAATCTAGGGGAGGGCACTTGCATCCGGCCAGCCATGTTGGTCAATTCTTCACCGAACTGGTTCTCACATACTCCCGTGACTATCTTCCTTGGTGGAAAGCGACACTTGCTGGTTGACGTCGCTGGGCTTGAATTACCATTGCTGGTGGGCATAGCCATTCTGGGCGGCGCCCAGGACAATGCCAGCCCCCTTTGAGGGTCACGGTGCCCGCCACGTCCAGCATCAATCCGTTCTGGACGGACTTGATGGTGGCCCAAGAATTCTTTGGTTTTACCGACGAGTCGAACTCAATCGCAATTCCACATGACTTGTCAAGTCGATGCCTTGTCATGCGTAATGTCATGGTTGGCACCGCGCCTACGATATGTTGAAACTCGCCAAGCCCAGTCTCATTGATCTGCATCATGCCTCCCTAGGCCTGACTGAAGCTCTGAAACTTTGTGTGTCCGGAAGCAGCCTTTGGAGGATTTCCTGTTTTCGCGGAACAAATAGGCGGCGCATAATGTTTAGAACGGGTCCTACGGCTAGATGTTGCAGCAATCGGCAGTGTGAATTCAACGCTCGGTGGAGTCGTACTCGAAGCATGTGAAGCGCATAATACGAAGCGTTGTGCTCTACACTGGGTCGCAAAGTACGCGTTGCGAGACCCAAAGCTTGCCTGTGATTGGTATGTTGTATTGCTGCCACCTAACGACCCGGTACTTTCATCGCGCGCAATTCCCTGAGCCATAAACCTCTGAGAAACCATATACCAAGGCGAGTATGAAAATGCGGAGGTTCGACCATCGTCACGCAGCAGGATATTACCTAGTTTGACAAGAACTCACAAGGCACAATTGGGGGAAAAGGAGTGGCCCGGGTAGGGGGTGGCCGAGTGTCTAAATAGATGGCTAGCGGATAGCACAAATGAGCCACATTTGCTTAACGAGACCTTTTGGGATGCTTCAGATGTACAACCCTCAATTGTGCCGAGAAACGTTTTCTACTGCCCCCTCATCAGCTGGAAACCATCCTATGGGGGACATCGATTGCCTCGCACGGGCCCGCTAGAATCCCCGCGAAGGGTCGTAACGTTCTTGCGCGCACGGCGTGGCTGCAAGCGTCGGCTCGGGACGGCTGTGACAGTTTTCGCATTTCTGGCGGTGTATGCGCATTGTGCGCTGACTTACGCGCAGACGCTCCATTCAGCACCAGCCGTATATCGAACCGCGGTGTCGGTGTCCGCACTATCTCAGGAGCAGGCAAGCAAAGCGGAATCCGATGGACTTCGCGGCGTGGTCAAGCGATGCACTGCGCGCGGCCTTGCGCTCCAGAATCGCACGGGCGGAACCTGGATCAATTGGAACCATACCGCAGAACCGGTCCGTGCCGGCGACGAGATCGAGGTGAAAGGCGTTGTTGACCCTGGGCGCTTCACCGCCGTGGTGAAGGCAACTTCGGTGCGCAAAGTGGGAGATTCTGCGCTACCTAAACCGGCGAATGCGGTCCGCCACCACGTAAACACCATTATGGAGAAGCTGCAAGCGGCCGATCGGTAAGCGTGTGGTGTTCCCCTCTGGCACCCGAGGGGGCTTGAGTTTGACGATGTTGTCATGGATGAGGCTGAGGGAGCGGGGCGCCGTATTCGGCGCAGTTGGCCGGTGGCAGAGAAGCGGCGGATAGTTGAGTTGACGCTGGCACCTGGCGCGAGTGTTGCGCGTGTGGCTCGGGCGCACGGTGTGAACGCGAACCAGGTATTCGTTTGGCGTCGGGCCTTCGAGCGCGGGGAGTTGGTGGAGTCAGCCGCTTCAGCCACGGCTTTGATTCCGGTCACGGTGTCTGTTGCGGATGAGGTGGCGGTCGAAGAGTCGGGCCAACCGGAACCTCCGGCAACTTCCGGTTCCATTCACATTGAGTTTCCAGGTCTGGCGTTGATCAGTGTCGAGATCGGCGCTGATCCGGTGCTGTTGCGTTCGATCCTTGAGAGCCTGCGCAAGTGATTGAACTGCGCACCGGGACGAGGATCTGGCTTGCGGCCGGCGTGACCGACATGCGACGCGGCTTCGACGGCCTGAGCGCACAAGTGCAGACGGTGCTCAACGAGCAGCCGTTCTCCGGCCATGTCTTCGTTTTCAGAGGGCGCCGCGGCGACATTGTGAAGGTTCTCTGGTTCGATGGCGACGGGTTATGTCTGTTTCAGAAGCGCCTTGAACGTGGACGATTCATCTGGCCGCAGGCTGCGGAAGGGGCCGTTTGCCTGACGCGTGCGCAGTTGTCGATGCTGCTCGAAGGGATTGACTGGCGTCGTCCACAGAGGACTTGGACGCCTGAGATTGCGGTCTGATTGACACGCGTGATTCCCCTGTATTCATGCTGCTTTTGTGGATGATTTCTATACTGTCTTATGGCATACTGCGGTCATGATTTCAGCTGCGTTGCCTGACCTCGATGCACTCGACGTTGAAGCGCTGAAGTCTCTGGTTATCGCCAAGCATAGTGAGTTGCTGGAACAGCGCCGATCGAACGCGCAAGAGATCGAACATCTGAAGCTAGTCATCGAAAAATACCGGCGGATGATCTTTGGCCGCAAGAGCGAGAAGCTGAGCGGAGAACTGGAACAGCTTGAGTTCCGGCTGGAAGAACTGGAGACCGCACAAGCTGCCGAAGAGGCCTCACAGGCGGCAACCGAAGCAACGCAGCCTTCTTCCACTCAGACTGATTCCAAGCGTCGTTCTCGCCCTGCGCGCAAGCCGCTGCCCGAGGATCTTCCGCGTGAGGTGGTCACCCATCTTCCCGCGCACAGCAACTGCCCCGATTGCGGCGGTGCGCTGCGTCAGTTTGGTGAAGATGTCTCCGAACAACTGGAGCGCATCCCGGCAACCTTCAAGGTTATTCGTCATGTGCGGCCGAAGTTTGCCTGCGCAGCTTGCGAACACGTGGTCGAGGCGCCTGCTCCAGCACGGCCCATCCACCGTGGACTGCCTGGTCCGGCATTGCTGGCTCATGTGCTGGTCTCCAAGTACGCCGACCACCAGCCGCTCTATCGCCAGTCTCAGATCTATGCCCGCGAAGGCGTCGATCTTGATCGTTCGACTCTGGCCGGCTGGGTGGGCGCGGCCAGCGAGTTATTAACTCCCCTGGTCGATCAGATCAGGAAGCATGCTCTGGCGGCGGCGAAGATTCACGCCGACGACACACCAGTCCCAGTGCTTGCTCCCGGCAACGGTAAGACCAGGACCGGCAGACTGTGGACCTATGTGCGCGATGATCGGCCTGCAGGTGTTTCAACCGCTCCAGCCGTGTGGTTCGCTTACTCGGAAGACCGCAAGGGCGAACATCCTCGACGACACCTGAAGGATTTCAAGGGTGCTTTGCAGGCCGACGCCTACTCGGGCTTTCACCATCTCTACGGGGACGGCAACATTTACGAAGTCGCCTGTTGGGCTCACACCCGGCGCAAGTTCCATGACATCCACGTGGCCCACGCATCGCCAACCACAACCGAGGCGCTTGCCCGCATCGGAGCCCTGTACGGCATCGAGGAGCAGATCCGCGGAAAACCGGCCGAGCTTCGCTGCTCGGTCCGTCAGACCCGCTCCAGGCCGCTGCTCGATGAACTGCGCCAGTGGATGGAGAAGACGCTGCGCTCGCTCTCAACCAAGAGCGAGACCGCCGGCGCGATCCGATATGCGCTCTCACACTGGCGTGCCCTGACACGCTATGTCGATGATGGGAAGCTCGAAATCGACAACAACTCGGCCGAAAGGGCGCTGCGTGCCGTGGCCATCGGCCGAAAGAACTATCTCTTCATGGGCGCCGATTCCGGGGGGCAGCGGGCTGCGTCGCTCTACTCGCTCATCGGAACAGCCAAGCTGAACGGGCTCGATCCAGCGTTCTATCTGCGCACGGTCCTGGCAACCATCGCCGAGCATCCAATCAACCGCATCGAAGAGCTCCTACCCTGGAACTTCGCTGCCTCTCTCAAAGCCGACACTTCCCAAGCCGCTTAGACACACTCAACAAGTGTCCACTTAAAAATAAGTGGACACTTGTTGAACACATACTTCCAGTCAAGAGGGGAACTCCGAACGCTTACGGTGCACCGTATTTGGACGAAAGACCGGAAAGTTCTATAAAGGCATTTCGGGCCTTGCGGGACGACAGGCAAACATTAGCCCTATCTTGCTGCAATTGGCGGGACTTTTCGGCGGGATTGGAGCGGAGGTCCCTGGGGCGGCTCCTGTTGGCTTATGCCTCGCCAAATCTCTATCCGAGGGCGACGGGAACTTACTTTTGAAGTCGGAGGCAGTTTGAGGAAGGATTTTTGACTGCGGGAAGGCGTGTTGGATGACCTTGAATCGTCACGAAGACACCGCTCAGTGGGCGGCAAAAGCTCGGCGGACACAGCTCTTCCGCAGTTTGTTACCATTTGCAACGCGAGATGTTCTCAGCGGCAACTCAGGCAGCCAGATCGTAGCGATGATGCAAGCCGCCAAGCCTTGGTATCGCTATGACTCTGCCACTAGCTTCAGCGTTACTCATTGCCTCGCGGCCAGCAGGCGTTCCCTTCGCCAGCGCAAGATGAGTTCGGTCCTCGTGATAATAACGGACGTACTCATTGATGAGGCGTTTCAGATGCCGTTCGTTGAGAACGATCACATGGTCGAGCAGATCCCGGCGGCAGTTACCTGCCCAACGCTCCGCAACGCCGTTTTGCCACGGGCTACGGTAGCTGGTGCGCTTGGGCTTGATGCCAAAGCTCTTCACCGTGTCGATCACTTCGCTATTGAATTGCGTGCCACGATCAAAAATCAGATAACTTCGCGCAGAGTCGTAAGGAAATGCCTCGCGCAACTGCTGAACGACCCAGGCGCTGGTAGGATGCTTCGTCACATTACAGTGCAGGATGCGTCGCCGGTCATGCGAGATGACGAAGAAGCAGTACAGAACGCCGAAGGTGAGCGTCGGTACGGTGAAAAAGTCCATCGCGGCAATAGCTTCACGATGATTACTCAGGAACGCCGCCCATCGTCTTGCCGACTCAGGATTGCGAGGCACCTTTCGCATCCAGCGCAGCACGGACCGTTCCGAAATATCGAAGCCGAGCATCTTCAGTTCGCCGTGAATGCGCGGCGCGCCCCAGGTGGGGTTCTCGGCGACCATACGAAAGATCAGTTGGCGCAGTTCTTTTCTCACGCACTTTCTTCCCGCGCGGTTTCGATGGTGCGAAAGCCACGTCCAGTAGAGCTTGAACCCCGCCCGATGCCAGCGAGCAACAGTCTCGGGTTGGACGAGAATCAATGCCGCTTTCCATCCCGGCCAAACCCGCCGCAAGACCACCCAGAACATCTTGTCCGAAGGGGCAATCCGCGGCTTAGGGCGCCTCTGTTTCAAAACGGCAAGCTGTTGCCGAAGTGCCAGGTTTTCCAAAAGCAGGTCGCGGCGAGAACGAACGGATCGAACAAGCAAGACAAACAAGAGCTTCAACGAACGGAGCATGAAGTATTTGTACCAAACGCGTCGACGGTAACGAAGAGGAATGCTTCACTGAATACTGACGCCGCTTCTCAGACTGCGAGCGCGGCCAGCATAGCAGCAAGCTCATGGAGTCCAATCGCCGTTATCTCGGCGTCGATTGGATAATGTCCACTCCCCGCATTCACGACGAAGCGGCGATCCGGCCTCAAATCCTGGCAGGCGATGTAGAAACCCTTCTCTGGCCGTCCGGCGAGGCTGCGCTTGATCTCGATGGCCCACAGGCCGTGGCCGGGAATCTCCAACAGCAGGTCGATCTCCGCACCGGCCGCAGTGCGATAGAAGCTGGCCACAGTGCGCTCCGGTGCAGCCTGAAGCAAGTTTTCTATGACAAACCCCTCCCACGAGGTGCCTGCGACTGGATGGCCTGCAAGGTCGTTATACGTCCTGATCCCTAGTAATGCGTGTACCAGGCCGCTATCCCGCACATAGACCTTGGGTGACTTCACCAGCCGCTTACCGATATTTCGATGAAAGGGAAGCAGCCTCCGAACCAGCAGAAGGTCTGCCAGAAGGTCTATGTAACGCTGCACGGTGGGCGCTGAAATCTGGAGCCCGGCGGCCAACCGCGAGGCATTCAGCAATGTGCCTTGACCGTTCGCCAGCATCGTCCAAAGCCGCTCCAGCACACCGGCAGGAACGCGGGGGCCAAACTGCGGCACGTCGCGCTCCAGATAGGTCCGGATAAAATCCGTGCGCCAACGCAGGCTTACGGCGTCGTCCTCGGCTAAATAGCTGCCGGGAAAACCTCCACGCAGCCAGAGCCGGAGCAGCGTAGGCTCGCCAACAGGCAGCTCCAGGGTATAAAAGGGCCCCATGTCAATGTAGGTAATGCGTCCCGCCAGACTTTCTCCAGACTGTCGAAGCAGATCAATGGAGGCGGAACCCAGGATGAGGAATCTCCCGGTCGCATGGCCGGTGCGCCGGCCTTGATCGATAATGCCGCGAAGCGAGTTGAACAGCTCCGGGACGCGATGAATTTCATCCAGTACGACCAGGCTGTTCTCAAATTGGCGGAGGAAGATAACCGGCTCGACCAGCTTCTCCCGGTCCTCTCTTGCCTCTAAATCAAGATAAAGCGCTCCGGGGTGCGAATCGGCAATCTTCCGCGCAAGAGTCGTTTTTCCAACCTGCCGTGGTCCGATAATCGCTACAGCCGCCTGTCTCTTGAGAGCCTGCTCGATTGGGATGGCCGCAGATCTGGTAATCATCCTCGCATATTACATGGTTAGTATTCGATTTGCAATGCAGCGATTAGAGCGATAACCAGCAAGCCGGTTCAAGGAAACCTTCGTTTTGTCGAACCGTGCGTTTGATGCCGTACGCAGCGCTAGAAGGGAAGCATCGATAGACAGGAGTGGCCGATCAGAGTATACAGAATTCTAATTACCGGACGTACTTTATTGAGGTGGGTATGGGATTTGAGGCGCAGTGGAACAGAAGACCGCGTTAAGAAACGGGCGAGGTGCCGGGGGCGCAGCGGGCGGCGCCGGAATGACGTATCTTGCGGAGTTGGCGGTGAAAGCGGGGGCCGGATTGCTCCGGCCCTTTTGGGGAGTCAGTTTTTGATGAGCAAGAGAACGGTGTTGACGTTGGTTCCCTGGCTGGCAAAAGTTCCGGTGGTCAGGGGACGACTACAAGCAGGCCGCCGCGTTCTACGAGCAAGCGCTCGAACTGGCTCGCACTTCGGCAACGCGAAGAGGTTCAGTAGCAGTACACTCATCAGTTTTACCCAACGCCGGGAAATTGCGTTAAATTACGGTTGCTCAGTTACTTGCTACTTTCTTAGACTACGGTCGATTTCGCTATATTGTCAATAACTTACAGTGGCACAAATATACATGACTAACCAACACCTATTGACATAGAAGTTGTTTGTTTTCATACTTTAGTTAATGTGTATGTCTAAAAACACGGTGGATGTTGGGTTTGATTTTGGGGATGAGCTAGTTCTGGAGATCATTCAACTAGTACAGAAATCCCCCCTCCCCGCCATACGCAAGGTGAAAGCGCTAATGCGTGCAGGGAAGGTTGGGGAGATGTACTTGGGCGTTCTTGGTGGTGACGGTGCGCTTCAGAAGGCTTTTACGGCTTCTTCCGAGGATCGGCACCTTTCTCTAACAGGATAAAGATTGTTTCGCCGTCTGCTGCTGCGGTCATAGCAACGGCTCTCCATCCTTGGCTGTAGATGCTATCGAGGTTGCTATCTTCTGGCGATGCTCCGCATTTGTATAGCCAGTAGTGATTTGGCTTTAGATGTGTCATTGATGTTCTCCTAAACTCCCATAGGGCGGGAAAACGTAATGAATTTTCTTGCGCCTTGGCGCAGAAAAATGTAGCATCAAATTGGGTGGAGGAGAGGGGAATCGAACCCCAAGGGTCATGGATGAGAAGCCCGGCCCCTAACCACTACTCCCCCCGATAAAAGGGCGTCCCGGCAGGATTTGAACCTGCGGCCTCCGCGTTAGTGACTCCGGCTTCTGACGGCAACGGGTCCACGGCGCGCTATCCGCTGCGCTACGGGACGATCCCTGCGTAATGATAAACGCAAAATAGTTACGGATGCAAGCAGGACAAATTCCGTGGATAAAATCCTTCAATTCGAGATCGCCCCCCAAGCAGGCATGGAGAGTTTGAAATATAACCTTGGCCGTGCGCTGAGGATTGAGCCATCCCGCATGGAGACAATGGTCAAACTAGACAATCAAGAGCGGGAAGAGATGCGGCGCAGGACGGGCCGGAAGAAACCCGGTCCAAAGCCTAAGACCGATAAATAATAGAAAACCGCCCTGCCAGGGGCGGCTCTCCGGTGTGGCGAATCTCTCTAGCGACATCATCGCATGGAGTGTGTGAACTTGCAACTTATCAGCCTTACTTGGGAAGAAATTGACGCAGTACTGTCCGAAATGCAGATTTATCTTGATCGAGGACTTTCCCGAATTCGCTTTGTCGAAGGTCTTGAATCTTCGCATGATGCGCAACACGGAAGCCGGGAAACCTGTCTGGCTCATCCAATAGATGCTGAAATGCCACAATCATGAGCAGTTGCTCTTGATTCATCTCGAATAGCTTTTCGCACATCGTGGCTAAGTGCGATACGACCGACTTAATTTGAGCGTCATCCATTGCGCAATTTCTCCCGTTTGAACCTGCGGGAGAATTGTACACAATGCGGCTATAGATAGGAAAAGCGGAATCCTAGAGTATCCGCTTTCCGCGTCCCTGCCGTCTCATCCACGGCTTAGAACGGCTCAGGTTGCTCTTCATTCTTGCCGGTTAATTCGGCATAGGTTAGCCGTTTGTTTGCTACTTGCGAGACGGCTAGGAGAAACCTGTCTGAGTCCGTCAGCGGATTATCTTTGGTTGCCCGATTGTTATACCGGAAAGCCTGTTCGTCCACATAGCGGTCAAGGTGGAAAGGTTCCACCGCGATATATGTTCCGTTTAATCCCCGTTTTAGCAAGGACCAGAAATTCTCGATTCCTTGAGTGTGGACTTCCCCGCGCACGTATTCCTTCAAGTGGTTTACCGTTTCATGGACGAACAGGCTAGACCCTACCTTGTCATAGCCTACAGCCGCATCCGTGTAAATGGTGGACCCTTTTTCGATGGTGTCAAGGATTGCCCGTTGCAGAGTCACCCGCTTGACATTCGGAATTACTTTGGTCCGAACCTGTCGCGTTTCACGGTCCAGCATCCCCATGACTATCGCCTTGCTTCCCGCGTATTCGGCGGTTTTCAATTTGAGCCGTCTATCGCGGTGCATCTTAGCGGGCTTAGGACCGATAAAGGTTTCGTCTGATTCGACTACGCTCCCGGCTCCGCCGATCTTGCCGATCATTCCACCCTTAAACGCAAGGCGAATCCGTTGCAGCATGAACCATGCCGTCTTTTGTGTCACTCCCAAGGCGCGGTGGAGTTCCCAAGAGCTAATGCCGTTCTTGCAATTAGCCAGGAGCCACATTGCGGGGAGCCACTTTTGCAAGGAAATTGCGGAATCCTCGAAAATCGTATGGACCTTAACAGAGAACTGCCGTCCACATTCGTAGCATTTCCAGCGCCGCTGCGTCTTGAGGTAATGAGGTTCCTTGGCTCCGGTAGGACCATTAAAAGCGCAATCTGGGCAGGTTGCCTTGCCGTCAGGCCATTTCATAGCAGCTACAAGGTCAATGCAAACCTGTTCATCGCTAAAGTATTGAATCGCTTCGATTAATGTCTTTGGGTATCCCATGAATTAAATAATATCCCTATTTATTTGGTTAGTCAAGGATATTGTTGCCCTTACAGTGTTGTGGCCTGACTCAAAATCCGCCGATCCTTGTGGTCGGGGCGCAGATCCCGCGATTCTGCCCTACATGCGCTCTGCAAGCTAGTATTGCTACGAACGCCAACCATAGACGGAGGTCTGTCCGATCCCCGCAGCCGTGATGTTCTCGCCGCCATGAATCGTCTTACGCTAAAATTCGCAGACTAGCCAAGCCAGAGAGTAACTCATTCGCGATACGCTTTGCGATACGTTGGTTCTCAGGGTTCTACGTGCTTACAAGGACTTAGGGAGCCACCGGGGTCTTGTAAGTTGTTGAAATGCTTAACATCCGAACCTTGACACGGAAGAGGTCGCTGGTTCGAGTCCAGTCGTGCCTACCAAGATTAGATTTAGAGACATCCAAAGACATCCAGTAAGGAACAATAAACCGCTGAGAAATGAGCGGTTTATTGTGTTTTTACGTCCAGAGGTGTATTGTGGAAGCCATGCTCCCGTGGGGGTATTAATGGGGGTAGATTTTCCGCGAGTGGGGGTATTTCCACTTTCAGAAATTTGGGAGGGATTCCCGATGGCGCTCACCGATACCGAAATCCGGCGCTCGAAGCCCGGAGACAAGCCCTACAAACTGTCAGACGGCGGCGGCCTTCACCTGATGATCACTCCGTCAGGCGGCAAGCTCTGGCGCTGGAAGTACCGCTTCGAAGGCGCGGAAAAGCTGATGGCGCTGGGCCGCTATCCCGAAATTGCGCTGGCCGAAGCCCGCGAGCGCCGCGACGCGGCCCGGAAGCGGCTGGCAAACGGTATCGATCCGATGGCCGAGCGCAAGGCCGAGAAGACCGCCGTCACAGTCGCCACGGAATATACCTTCGAGAAGATCGCCGAGCAATGGCTGGAGCATTGGCGGGGAAACAAGAGCGCCCGTCACGCAGCGACGACCAGGAACCGGCTTCGGGCGAACGTCTACCCCGTTCTTGGGACGCGCCCGATTGCCGAGATTGAGCCGACGGAGTTGGTCGAGCTGGCCAAGGGGATTGAAACCCGTGGGGCCTCCGACATGGCCAAGCGGTTCTCCAGATTGTCGGCATGGTGATGCGCTACGCCGTTGTGCACGGCTACAGCAAACGGAACCCAGCATCAGAAATTCGTCCCTCGGACATTCTCAAGCCGACCCGCAAAAAGAACATGGCCCGCATCGACGCCAAGGAGTTGCCTACCCTTTTGCGGTCAATTGAACTGTACCAAGGGACGCATCTGACCCGGCTGGCCATGAAAATGATGGCGCAGACCT
>Ga0302188_10000160_pt1 | contig 55361 bp, 42 predicted proteins | sample II_Bog_E2_1_FD_198783 | JGI IMG/M metagenome (GOLD analysis project Ga0302188, IMG submission 198783) | Peat permafrost microbial communities from Stordalen Mire near Abisko, Sweden - II_Bog_E2_1 | ecosystem: Environmental > Terrestrial > Soil > Wetlands > Peat | place: Sweden: Abisko... | reverse complement strand
AAAGCTAAAATGCGTAGTAATATAAACAAAGCTGAAAATTCAAACTATTTGGATAGCTCAATGAGATATTCTATTTAATCTCCTGGAGTTGGAAACTACAATGCATATCGTGCTTAATTCGACAAAAAAGGAAATAAATGGGGAAGTGTTGATTCTAAAAAATAATCAAAAACTGAAGTACTAAAACTTCCTCCAGTTGGAACATACACTCCACTTCCTGTTTCATATGAATTGTTTGAAAATTAGTTATTGAATAATCGAAAAAAATCAAAGTCATGCTTTAACAAATAATAAAGATTTAAAAAATCAAGGGATAAACCTTTACCCTTTTACAATGTTCTCAGTGAGTGGGGAATAGATAAAAGTAAAAATAAGGATATTCTCACGAGGATATCCGCTCCCAGTACTCATAGGTCTGTGTACCATTGATGATATTGTTTATTATTCTGCTAATTTTAATGATGTTAATGCTCTTATATTTTGCAACTATTTAATATAAAAAGATAGATAATTTTAATTTAAATGAAAGGCATAAATACTGCTTCAAAAAAGAATAAGGTCACCGCTAATCAAGCCCCAATTGAACAATATAAATCTGAAAGCAGTAAAGTATCGTCAGGTGAAATTAAGCCAAAAGAGAGCATCATGATGCAAAATGTATTAAATATTATTATGCAGATGAAAGAGTTTAAGGTACATCTTTGATTAGATTTAGTGTTAAATTGATCATTAAATTGCGAAATGCCTCGATACACTTGATAGACAAGGCTTAAAATTTTTAAAGTAGACTTTAAGAGCGTCAACTTTATTTGGTCTCAATACTCAATAGTTAGGAAATACGCAGCCAATAGAATAAAATATTGTTGTAGATGAGTAGTTTTCACCTCCAAAAGCAGAAATTATAAAGAAAATTGAGCCAATTCGCCAAAACAATATTCAGATTAAAAAAATAAATAAACCTTAAATACCAAAGAAAAATCCTGGAACGACCAAAGAAACTCGAGCAGCCGATTAAAAAAATAATTTAGCATAAAAAATTCATAAAAAATTATAAAATTTAAATATAAAATCAGGTAAAAAGATAGATACAAAAAGATAAAACTCCAAAAAGGATAATAATTCTAAGAATAAAAAAATAGTAACAGTTCCATCACCTTAAATCGCTGAGTAAATTTGTGTTTAGTAGCTGGAAGAATAGTAAAAGAATTCTTCAACAATTAAATAATCATATAATTCTCCCAATAAGAATAGAGTTAGTAAAACATAATAAAAACAAAGCACGCCTATTATCGAATATCCATTCATCTAAAAAAAATAAATTTACTTTAAGACTGAAATCGAATCTTAAAATGCTCTCATGAAACCATTTTACAAAAAGCCTTTTAAAAAACCAGAAGAAAACAAATATGGTTTGAAAGAGAGTAAAAAAGATTATGGAATTTAGCTAAGCAAATAAGAGTAAATCAACTTAGTAATAGAATGCCAACCGTAAAAGAGTTAATAAATTAAAAGATAGCTAATAGTCACATAAGCAGAAAAATAATAATTAATAGAGGATTCTTAGTTAACATAAAAACAATAAAATAAAGAAAAGTAAATTGATTCGTAGCTGTAAAATTTAATAAATAAGATTAATAAATTATCTCCAAATAAAAGGTTAAAGTTAGAAAGAATCATTGAAAAGCTATAAGATTCAAAAAAAGATTAGGTGTCACTTTCGATGATTTCAGAAAATAAATCCAATGAAGCACCTTATCTAAAACCCTACATTCCGCAAAGAGGGTCGTTCTTAAAAAAAAGTGAAGCCAAATAATTAAATAAGTCTCGTTCGAAACTATAAAAACAATAAAAAGCTACTAGTCTTCAAAATAGCATAGTTAGAAAAATTACTCACAGTGCGACTCCTGATAACAATCATAAAGCATAAAATGACAGTAAAATGGAAGCTTCAATGAAAGAATCAAATAATGCTCTATAGAATCGGATGAGAATTAATCCATTAAATCAAATCAATGCTATTTCTGAACTCATGACTGAATAAAAATTGAGGATATCATAGAAAAACAAGATTTAATAAAAATAAGCTTTAATTTAAGATTTGAGGCATTCTTAAACTTTTAAATCTCAGGAAAGTGATTTGTCAAATCGTATGAGTGAAAGTGGACAGAAGTTTATCAAAATCAATAAAAAGAAGAATATATCAAACACATTTAACATCAATATATTGTCCAACTATGGCCATCCTTCCTTAACTGGATTATTAGCCATTAAATTATTTAACGATGCTTCCTAAATTATCCTCATAGATGAGTCAAACACCAAATCAAATCCAAAGATGCTTAAACTTTTTTCATAGATTCCAGCTGAAGGATGGTATACATCTTTGTCAAGTCCAAATCTAACAATTTAAAGCATATCTCAACCCATAGCTGCAATTAGGATAATAAACTTGAATAAATCATAGTTATAAAACAATAAACAGGCCAATTTAATTGAAATTTTCATCAATAATGAGCTAGTTTGGAGAGGAAATCTGAAAGGAGGTTCTTTTAAATAAACTTAACTCTATGTAACGGATATTAGCCTACCAGGCAAGAAGATAGATTTTCCTCCCTGTAAAATCACAGCAGAGATTGAATAAAAATAATTTTATCCAAAAAAATCAAATGATAATCTTATACCTAAAACAGAACCAACGATAACTTAAAAAGGGAAAAATAGCAATTTATGGTTGTAAAAATAAACTGTTGATAAAAAAATGAAATAGTTAGCTGAAATGTAGGAGAGTGAAAACTCAATTAAAAAAATACAAACTATTCGAGGTAGTAACGTAAATTTATCAATATTCAAACAGTAAAATGAACTTTCAAAATCAATTAAAGGAGATATTAGTTTGCCTAATGATTATGGTTTTAAGAAGGAGCAAAGCCTTCGAACCTTTTAATCCAATAAATAAAAATTAGCCAGTAAATCTCAATTACGAGCCTTTGATCATTAAGATATAATTGGAGTATTGAATAAATAAATTGATAATAAAAAAAAAGGAAGCAAAGAAGGAGGCTCTCAATTTAAGAAAAAATAAGAATAATATTTGATGATTCAAAAGGAAAAATGTCAAGATTAATAATTTGATAAAATTCTGATGAGTATGGAGCAAAGAGATAAAAAGAAGGAAGAGCCCAAAAGAAATTCGATAGTTAAAGAGTAAGACGTTAGTCCTCCAAATCGTAATATTAAAAAGAGTTTGGCCGATAAAAGTTTAGCAGATTTCATGAATGATTCTCTCTTCGATGATAAACCAAAAATGAAAAAGATAGACACCAGTTAATTTAGAAAATAATCATCATAAAAAAAGACCGGGGAATATAATAAAAACTACATTTAGCGAAAGAAAGGGGAAACCAAAGATATAAAAGACATTGATAATTTCATTGATGAACTGAATGATATGATAGGAGGAGAGTGCCAAGATGAAACTGGTGAATAATTTTATATACCTGAACTCCCCAAAGGCTCGTAAATATCTTTAAACCTACTTTCGAATTGGGGAAATCAAAATTTTATTGGTCTCAACGGCATATAGATTTTTGATTCTAATGGTAATACTATTAAGCCAATTGATGTATCTTCAACCGCTGTAAATAATCGATAATTATATGATAAGTTATTCAAAGCATAGTTGTTAACTTCTGATGAAAAAATGCAGATAAAAATGACAAAAAACAAAAGGAATGTTTTTGTTTTTCGTTTTAGTGAAAAAATAGAACTTGCTGCCCTCCGAATATGGAATTATAATGGTCATAGGGTTCATAATAATATAGGAGTTAAAAAATGTCACATAAAATTGGATGGTAATTATATTTTTAGTGGAGAGATACAACAAAGCTCCGGATCTTCATAAGACGCTTATAAATATTGCGAACACATCCTTTTTACCTAAAATTCAATAATTTTGAAAAAAATTAAGGATAAAGATTGGTTGAGTCGAATTAAGCTAAATGTATAGGAATAAAACATACTTTTCAAAACAACCTTATAAAATTTTCATCGGCCGACCACTAAAAATGATGAATAATCTATCAAAAAATCAATATAATAAGAAGTTCAAAAATAACAGATAAAATTGCCAAAAAAGCAATGCTGTTAATATGATCCACCCTTAATGCCTGAAGGATTTGTTTTAAAATTTGTTATTCATAGTAGTTGGGGAGACAGATTCTTTATCGGCCTAAACGGGATATAAATATTTAATGATAAAGGATAAAATATAACGAACAGTGGATTATCACAGATTAAAGCCGATCCGTCTTCTATATCAAAGTTGTAAGGTTATGATAGAGACAAGAGAGTCATATCAAATCTCATTAATGGAAAAAATAATACAGCATCTGATGAAAATATATGGCTTGCCCCTTTACTATCTGATGTCGAAAAAATTGAAAAAGGACGAGCGAATACTATCATTATGGAGTACAAAAAAACAAATAAGATATCTGGCATTAATTTTTACAATTACACCAAAACTCCAGATCGAGGGGTACGAGAAATATAAATTTATATGGATAACTACCTTCTTTACCGAGTATTAATTGTCTTATTTAGGGTTATTTGAGAAAGTATAATTCAGAAGAACGAATTGTTCATACATCTATTAATTTCACAAAAGACCAATCACTTCTCGAAGCAATGAGCTATATCGGCTACAATGAGGATCATCTTGAGCAAGAAGTAGGTTTAATAAATTAATAAAAAATTATCCGATCAGTTAACTTGAACTTAATTTCTCAGAAACAGGTAAATAGGCCAATGACTGGAAAAAATGTTAGTTGAATTGTTTGAAATACTTGTATTGAATGTTGTATAATGTTTGTATTAATTATGAAATGTAAATGCTGGAAAATTTATTATCTACTTTAAATATTTAAAGGCAAGTATTCTTTTTATATCTATCTGGAAATTGTAACTTTAATGTAATTCAGAAAAAATGATAGGAATGTAAAACCTTTTTTTCAATAAAATAGGAAATTTCCTTCGTAGTAAGAGAATAAAAAGAAGCATAAACGATTAGTAGGATTTATTTTAAAATAATTTATTGAATAATCATTTACAAGTCCAAATATTTTAATGCTAAGGCTTATTATCAAAGCTCAAAAAATATTAAGCTTGAATTTCATCGTTTGCTAAATATTTTTATTCATTTAAATTTGACTCCTTAAAATTTTGTCATAGCTCATACGGTCTTATATTCATAAACCAAGATTCTACTACTCAATAGTAGCACAATATTTTTTAAAATAAATATTATAAATAAAAATTGACAAAATTCAGCTACATTCCAATCTTTATTTAATACTATTATTCCAATCAAAGCTATCGTTTATTGAGGGCAAAATATTTTTTTATTACAATAATAAAATAAATCGAATTCAACCATCTTGTAAAACCTTATACATTTAAGTTTAAAATTAAGTATTTTATCATCTAAATTTATTTGAACAGTGATAACTTTGTGAGTCAAGTGTTTTTAATATCTAATTTCAACACCGATTCCCAATACATTTCTTTTGTTTATCCTTCAAGAAAGTATTTATCTCTTCAAGATATTTCCTTCATATTAATCCTATAATATTGCAATTTTTTATTCTCCGCAAAGAGGAATGAATATAACCTTGCAATAAATAAGAACTCTCTTGGTGGAATTGAACTTTGAAAAAATATTATAAATATAAACTTTTAATATAGGCATACATTAGGAGAGTTAGGAGAGTTAGTTTAATAAGACAGTTGATGTAACACGTTTGATTAAATATGTGCAGAGGGCTTTCCAATAATAAAAATTAATAATTATTTTTTAATATCCTTGACCAGAGATAATTTAAATTTAAATTCCTTTTATATTTTATTTTTATTTTTAATCTATCAATTGAATAAATCAACTTTCTAAGTAGCTGCTTCCTTGTAGCATTGCTCCATAACAGGTAAATGCTTAAAACCAATAATTGGACCCGATATGCATTAATGTTAATCCAACTGTTTTATATCCATTTACGAATACTGTTCTTCTTACTCTCCAAGAGTTGCTCATGTATTTTGCATAAGTGACTGTTGTTTGTTGGCCAGGACCGGGAGCATGAATGAGGTAATCGTTACCTTGATTGGTTTTTACGACAATCCCATAATGATCAGGAAAATCAAACGGAGAACTACCCAAAGGTCTCTAATATTGCCAAGCTAAAATAATTTGTTCGTTGGCCCATGAAACCGCCGTGGGTGGAATCTTTTGAATTTCTAAAGGGGAATAGTATAAGGCTGGTTCCATTGGTTCAGTTGATAAATGGTCTTGTGCAACAATAACATTTGCTAAAATAAAAAAGAAAATGAATTCTTTATGAGTCATCTGGTTTTTTTATGATACTAACAACTTTTACAAATTATAATAAAATTAATTCTTGCACAATCTGAAGGAAAAAATACATTGGGAGTTATGTTATTTGTTTTCCACCCATGAAGAGAATTCGTTTATAAAAATCTTAAAACATTGCATTTTTATACAATCAACAACATTAATCTCATATTGTTGGTACCCTCACAATTTTTATTAGAAGAAAATTTGATAATATTTTATAGCTATAGAATATGATATAAATTATCGTTATGGAACTAAATTAAGAAGAATTAGTTGACCAATAACTTGAGAGGCTAGAAGATGTTATCACTGACAAAATATAAGTGATTCACAAAGCGCTCCAAGAGGAAGATCGCTCCATTATTTAAGAAATTGTCATGAAAAAAAATCATTCAACTGACCCAAGTATTTTCTACCTTATCAAGTATATCCAAAATACGATAAAAAAAATTGCTACTATCAATAATTTTGGAAAGTCTATCTCCTCAATGAAATTATGATCTCTAAAATCAAGGAATATTCTGAGGGAAATAAGATTTTAGACAAATAGGTGGAGGAACTTGATGATGCTGAAAAAGAGTGGATGCAGATCTGGACTCAAAAAAGCAAGAAGAAAATCCGAAGAACGTCTGATATGATCGAAAAGACTTATCAGTGTCCCTTTGAGCGCTGCTGTAGAACCTATGGATCAGATGTTTCTCTCAATTTACATATGAAACTGAAACACAACAGCGGTACTAAGACAGAAAGGGAGAATTTAGCCAAGGAGATATGTTTGGCTGAGGAAAAAGGTATTAAGATCAAGGTTACTCTTAATTTTCCTCCAGGATATCTTGAATAATTTAGATAAGCTTTCAAAAAATAAAATTTGCCTTGATCAATCCATTTCAACTTGTTAATAACTCAACAAGGTTATTATTTATATTTAACAATCAACATATTGATTATATCAGTATAAAAAATCACTCATATATCTTTTTTTTACAATTTTTTTAAACGAATATTTCTTCGATTACTCATGTAAGGCTATTCCTACTTTTAATATCGAGCTGTTGTCACTGGTTTCGGTATTAAATTGGCGAAATCAATAGTTTGTGAAAGGATTTCATTGTTTGAAATAAATTTTCGTCTTGCGCTTCTTTCTTTACTTTGAGTTATAACCGGACTATTGGCTATTTTCTGTTCTGAACTTGCTGATTTCCCTTCGGTTCTATTATTTGCTACACTATCGATGTTCTCATCATATAACGTGACATAGCATTTTAGAATTGAATTAAAAAAATGTGAAGGCTTATTTTATTTAATATTCCACTCCATTTGGGGTTTTTCTAAAATAGTAGAATCAATAAACTTAACCATTTGGGTCATTACAGCTCGTTTTAATAATTAGGGATGCATACTTTTGCGACGATAGTTTAGCAACTAATAATTATTCTGTACTTAGCATAAAATTCCATCATTATAAGTGACATAAACTTCATGTTAAAGCTGTAGATAATGCTGGTCGAATGATAAAGAATAAAGGATGAGTATTGTTTAGGTTAAAGCTGCAATCATTTGTGAAATGTCCAGATTGAATATTTTGTTATCATCGAGTCGGGCCTGATAATTCTCAAGAATTCTTTTTGTTTAAAGAGTTTATCGAATGATGTCAGTCTTTAATTTGACTATTTGATTATTAAATAATGCTAATTTTTAATTTAAAGTCTCCTTCGAGCAACGGAATTATTAATTCGCTTGTTAAAGCTATATCTTAACTCGATTTAGCAAAGGTTACATGGAATAGACCAATTTTGTCAGCTTTTCGTTTTCTTATATTTGCTATCTTGGTCTGCATTCTTCTACCAGGCTATATAAAATATGTTTTTTCCTTTATAAGAATGGTCCGCTCCATTCTTCAATATAAACCTTCAACGTACTTTCAACCTGTATTAAATTTTGATTCCATAATTCAAATCTTTTTGAAGTTTATTCCTTAGAAATGTGGCAAAATTCTTAAAATGATCTGTAATTTTGAATAATCTTTTTGTCAAGTCTTTAAATTTCTTCTTCGAGCTTATCTTTTAAAGAATTATAGTCTTTGTCGAATTTTTATGTTATTTGTTTGTTTGTGATTTAGGAAGCTTACTATAACTCCTATAACTTAGTTTTGTGTTGATTATTAACAAACTGCAGTTCATCAGTAAGGTCACAAAGCTTTTTATCAAATGAATTGAGATCCTCTAATTTTTTAATGAGGATGGGCAAGAAATGCCTAATTTCTGGCGTAAGAGCTTCATTTAACATATTTTTGATGTCTGTCTTCACGAGTTCATTTTAAATGTTTTGATATTTTTTATCCTTTTCATAATCATTGAGCATGACGGTATTATGTTCAAGATAAGTGGCCTTATCTATTCCCTTCCTAATATCTTCTCTTTCATATTGATAGAGAGAAGCCATTCTATTAATTTTCATCATTTATTGCTGATCTTGAATACGATTTTCTTCCATTATGGCTAATCTCGTTTCAACAGACTCTGTTTTATCTCCAATTGCATCTATTCTGCCTACATCATAAACGAAAATACGTATTTATTTTTAATAATATCTTTCTATCCCAATTTTAAGTTGCTCAATGCTGTTAATCTGCTCGCGTTTATTATTTTATATTTGCTTTAGGTACAGCTCGTTATTATTTGCCTAAGTTATCTCATAATTACAATTAAATCGATTCGTTTTTATTTGGTTTACAAATCATCCTTGATTTTATTGATCTATTTTCGAATAAGGACAGACTATGATTCCTGCATTTGCAATTTTATATCTTTTTAATGATTCAAAGATATTATCTTAGAACCCATTTACTGCAAAGAATCATTGACAACTACTATTTGGTCTTCTAATTGTTTATGATTTGCAGTTGCTGTGGTCAAATTTGCATTTTGGAACCGTAAACTTGATGTTTAATTCAGCAAGTAAGTGATATGCTCTTCAAGTATGAATTAAGCCAAATATACTTAGCTATTACTGGGCTTAAAGCCTCGATAGTTATTTTGCGAATGGTTGTTACTTGCTTAAGATCGGCCACTGCTTTTTGAGCAGAAAGAGTATGGGAAGATAGTTCTTCATTCATTATAATTATTAAAATTTATCATACACAGTTACATTTTTGATAAATGATATCGAACATGTCGTTACTTCATTAAAATTGTCAACTATTTAAGAAATTTATAATCAGGATTAAAAAGTTAAAATTTATAAATTTCATTGCTAATTATATACCTTATTAATGAATTTGGACAAATCAAATATTGTTTCTTTTTTCAAATGAAATTTTATCCTCAAGCAACATAAAAGCATAAATGAATTACAAATCAAGCAACTGGATATTTTTCATAAGTCCAATCCATCATACCTCCCTCCATATTGATGGCTTTATATCCTTTAGAGTTTAGTATCGAAGTTGCACTTCCACTCCTTGCTCCGCTCCTGCAGACCATCAGATACGTGGTTTTTTTATCAAATTAATTTAAGCGTTGAGAAATTTCACCAAGAGGAATCAGAGCTGCATTTTTGATGTGTCCACCTAAAAACTCACTTTGTGAGCGGACATCCACGATCTTGACGGAAGAATTGTTGATATTCTCATTAATCATTTTGAAAGCTTGCTTAACTGAACAGCTCATGCTTTTTGTTAAAATTCTTTTGCAATTATATCGGGAAAATTGGCTTGAAATATTTTAATAGTAAAAATAACGTTTGATCAAACACGAATTAAAAGATATAAAATTGTTCTATAGATATTTTCATTGTAAAACTCTCTAAATTTGCATAAGTTTATGATTTTCTGACAATATTTTGACTATTTCAGCAAAGTTAATACTATTGTGAAATAATCATTTCCACTATATTTTATTTAGTTTTGACAAATATAAGCTGTGGATTGCCAAATTCATGAGAAAATAATCAGAATGATTTTATGTGGTTTTAGTAGAAATTTTAGAAATTATATTTTATCAAGAGAAAATATCCTCCGAATACTGTTAAATTTGTTTGGAGTAATTGTAATCTTAAACCTATGACTCGTGAATTTAACGCCCTTTGTAAGTTGCTTACAAAGTAGAACAATCCATCATACTGTTCGAGAAATCGTTCATTTTTTCATTGTTAATAATAACGCCAAAAAATTTCAGTTAAGAGATAAGGAATGGGAGTTGATTTATTTTTATTCTTTACAGAATCTATATTTCAGGCTCAGTGCGTTTTAAGACAACATTTTTATGATAGGATATTAGTTGTAGTATGGAGTCTTAAATTTCCGAAAAGAAAATTTAATTTTTACAGTGTCCTAAAGTCTGTAAAAGCGATTCAAGAAGATTAATTTCTTTGATATATTGATTCAACTTCTATTTCGTGATCGCATCAAGGTAATAATCTACAGATTACTTCAATTTTGTTTCTTTGTATTCCTTTAGTGTGCTGAGATGATTCCCTATTTAGCCACCCAAATATTTCAGATCCAGCTAATCTTTAGATATGAGAATGCATAGCATGATATATTTGGTCTTGTCGTCGAGCATAGATTTTAATAGAGAATGATAGATCTTAATCTCCACGCATTATATCCCTCTGTAGTAAAACATTTTAAGTTTTTAAATCACACACCGAATGATTTAATCTGCAATAGATCTATTTGCACGAGGACGTTTGGAAACTGGAGCAGCATGTTTAAGTTGTTTAAGTATTTCCGAGCTTTCAATAGCCGTGTCCTTTTTCTCAGTCAATAAGCAAAGCTTCCGTTCCTATATATCAATTAATGGATGTTAAAAATGATGTTCTAAGACTAAATAATCGCCAACCGATTAGATAGACATGCTTTCAGCCTAATTCCAATTCAATTGTTTCCTTTTCTTTTGATTTTTACGATGGGCTGGTTTTGAAATTGTTTAATTTTTCATATAATGTATTTATAGACAGATTAAGTTGAGATTTTATTGATAAGCTAATTTGTGAGCTTTGTTGAGATTATTTAAGCAAAATACTGCTCGTAAATTTCTTAACAGACTTAACTGTTCCTTAGTCTGTGATATCAAGTTTCCTGCCATCAATAAATTCATATCTACCTATTTTTCAAATGATGCAAAATTCTTCAATAAATATTATTCAAAATAAATTAGTATGGTTTCTTTTTATGTTCTTTATTCTTGCTGGGAGTTTCATCTATTGAAGTAATTTAGGAAGTTTAATTGATTTAATTTCGTTTTTTAAACAGAAAATTTTCGCTAATAAATTCATAAATGTTAATTAACTCTTATCTTGCCTCAATGATAGAATAGTTGAATGTATTGAGACCAATTTATTTCTAAACAAGCTTTATTAATGTTAGAATTTGTTAATGTATGAATATTGCTGCTTAGATAAGATTCTTTTAAATGTATTATTTCTCCTTGATCCTATGTGTTATAGGTATTGATCATGATTTGATGAGTGCTTGGTGCATTAGTTAAATTAGTCAATAAAACTAATAATAAGTATCAATCAGACTAAATAATAGAAGCAAGTTATAATAACTCTCGCAGGAGGCAGAGTTAAATTAAAAAAGAATGGCAAACTTATATTTATCTTATTATTCAACCACAGCATTGATGAAAGATTTAGATAATAACTATGGCTTAAAGAGTGAAACCTTGATCTGATTGATCCAAGATACTATCTACGAAATTGGTGGCATATTTAGATATGAAAAATGAATAATATCGAAGCTCGGAAGGATCCTATATCTAAACTAGCATAAGTGTATGATTTTTTATTGGTATATGATTTGATAATAAAAAGAATGTCCTACCAAAATTATATCACTACTCATTAAATAAAAACTTTTGTCTTTTAATTTATTATTCCATAAACAATATCTTTAAAATATTATTGAAGTGGCCAATATTAGATCTCTCCAAATTTGATTTTAGTGTTGTTTAATTATAATCAAAAATTTAAAATTATGATTTGGGGGAAGATCATTGTGAGTAGATGGCACTTGTGCACATTCCACAAAATCCGTTGGTAAGATCTGTAGAATTTCTGTACAGTCTCATAAAGCCATTTTCTCCAAAAGCAGAACCCCAACTATTTTTGATAATCCAATAATTAGTGGCAACTGTTGCAGTACCATCAGAAGCAGCTCCCACGACTAACACGCAATGACCTCCTAGAAGAGCTTGATTACATGCAGGAATAACTCCACTAACATAGGTTTGCCACTGTTGATCAATGACCATACAAACACCTATGGGTTTTAAGTTGAGAAGAGTGTTTGCAAGTGTATTACAATCACTGATAAATATGTAATTGTTAATTTGGTAAGATCCGGTGCCTGTTCTTACTGAGTTACAGGTAGATTGAACTGCATTGTAAGGATACATCCTTTCAGTTGTAATAGGGTAACGTACAGCATAAATGCCTACAGAATCAAGATAACCTCCTCCACATCCCAAATTGCTAGGTTGTATGGTAGGTAAGCAATCCACCATCATTTGTTCAGATAAGTCTAGATAAAGCTTGTGTTTGTAAAGATAGTAGGATTCAATCTCGGCAATACCTGCAAATGCCCAGCATGATCCACATGCTCCTTGATTTTTAACACTAGTGACATATGTTGCGTTGGTATAGTTCCAATTCACATAGAAGACACTTGGAGGCACTGAACCAGGTCCATAATAAGTATTGGCTGTGGTGGAAGTCTGTAGTAAACGTGGATGATGGCGCCTCGGATCATTTGGATTTGTGGATGAATTAACTTCGGCTGTAGTATTACGTGTCAATCCACCCAAATAAGAAGCTGCAAACTAATTACTCGAGAGGTGAGTGTATGGGGTCTCTCCTGCTTAATAGTGTTTTCCATATAGTTGTTTATATAGATCTATCTTCCCGACATGTTCTTGATGCATTTTTCTCCTATAAAAGTTCACTGAAGAGTCATTGTGGAATGTATCACTGAATAAAATCATAGGAATACTTATGAGCCAATGCAACTAGAATAACGAAGCAAATAACGAATAGCTTATGCTGGTAATTCACCATTTCTTTTTTTAATTTATAAACAGTAGCATCCATCAGTAAAATAAAAGGGATTTTTTCTGCGGTTTAACAGTTTCTTTCATACGCTTGCCTTCTGTAAATCAAATATGGAATTGGAACTCTCACTCGGGTATTTAAAGAATCAACGGTAGTTAGATAATTTTTTTTGCATAAACCGAATACAACAAAACAAAAAAGGTTGATTCTATCCCCTTGATCTCTGAGAATTGAATCCAACCCTAAAACAATCGATTGTCAGAGGAATTATATTTCTCAATTCAACGAGTGTTTGATTGATAGCTTACATATTTGATTGTTTTAGAATGAATCAATACCTAGTATCGAAGAAAGTAGTCACACCCCTGCCGATGTTGCCCAAAAACTCATGGAACTCCTCCTCGGTGGAGAATCTATTTCTTTGATTCAAAGTAGTATTGTAGTTTCTCACATGTTTGAATATTTTTTGGTCGAAGTGGTTCCTTAGGGGTGGAATCACGTAAATCACACCGCCTACCAAAGCCAGAGCTTTTAGGATTCTGCCCATATCTATAGATAATCTTTATCATACCTCAAAAATAAGTTGATAAATATTACTTTCCATTAAACACATGTTTTTTTATCAGTTTTGACCATAAACTTTAAGTATGGACCATTATTCTCTTTCCTTCATGGTTGTGATTATTAATTTTAAACAAAATATCGAAAGGTTTGCGATATATTAATATCATTAAATTATGAATAGAATTCCTCCTGCACCTCCTGGAGCAAAGAAAAACAGCAAACAACCGCCTAGACCTCCTGCTCCTCCCAAGTCAGTCGTGAGATTAGTTGTTGAAGAGTAGAACAACCAATAATAACCTGCAAAGGGTGAACAAGTAATTTCAGGTTCATAGTAAACCGCACTAAAAAATGAATAAATTAAATCACCTGCACCTTTCTTAAATCATCCAGAAACGATTTCTTCAATAAAAAATACAGTCATTGAACCAGTTGATTCTATTCCTCAATAATCATCCATGTTTGAAAATAGAGAAGTCATAGAAGAGCCAAGCAGCGCTCCTTCTCAAATATCAATGCAACCACCTCCGATAAAAAAAAACCTACCCCCTCCAACTAATAAAGGATCTTCAAAAAGATTGATGGGAACGCCACCTCCACCAAGCATAAAAAAATAAATCAGACGTTGTTCTCCTCCTAAGGATGTAGCATAAATATAATCAAAAACTTAGCCAAAGATTTCTCTTCCAAAATCAAAAATTGAATAAATTTAACTTCCAAAACAGTAAATTCTACATCCTCAAGAGTAATAAACCCTTCTTGAAACAAAACCTACTACGATTTAGGCAGCAACTGTACTTCCTACAAAAATGTCTCCACCACCTCCATCAAGCAGGTCAAATAAGCAAATATCTAAGGCACCTTCTCCTCCTTAAATTAAAAAGATTGATAATTCGAATTTATAGACTAAAGTCGAAAAGAAACAATAATAACTTAATGATTACAAGTCTGCAGAAAATACAATCCTAAAACAAGAGGAAGCACAAATAAATAAGGAAAAGATAAAAATCCCAGCAAAGTCAATTCTGCCTTCTAAAGAAAAAAAAGAGAGCGCTTATTAATTTCCTCCAATCGTAAAAAAATAATATAAATCTGCAATAATTGAAGGACAGACTGCAAAAGCAGTCGAGGGCAAAAGCAAGCTTGAGTAAAAACTCTAGCGCTTGCAAAAGGCTCGTGAGTTGATGAAATAAACCGAATAATAAGAGTAAATAGATCTGTAGCAATAATTATCAGGTTCACAAGGTTCTGAACATTATTAATAGCAAATACTGCCTTTAGAAAAGCCACTTGATACGTTCTAAGACCGCATTATAGAGACAGACATTTAAAGAAACATATAAGAAAGATGGCAGCCCGAAATAGAAATAGGAGTCATAGAAAGCGTATCGCCAATTAAAAGTGCTGAGGAACCCTCTTAAAATTATGAGGCTGAAAGAATCTAGAATAATTAAGATAAATAAACAAATTTCCAGCACATAAATATTATTGGACTCAATCCAGATCATTTTTAAAAATAGGTCAAGCAGTAAACGAACAGAATTTAGAGCCAATAAATTTCGAACGTCATGCCACAAGGCCAAAAGATAGGCATCATCTTAGAGTCTAAAAAGCAAAATCCTTAAATCCACGAACTATTGTAAAAATATCACTCTCTTAAAAATGTATATCTTAGCAATTTGCGGCAACTTGATGAACTGGTTCATTTTCAAAAGCAACAAGAAGAACGCTAAGTTGAAAAGATCAATTACCTTCTCAGTGAGCTCTCTAAAAAAAATGAGGCTATTAAAAATCTATGCTCCTCAAAGGTATCATCTCAGCGCGGAGAGGAGGAGGAATAGTAAAACAATAGGCAAGAGTACGCGGAGGAGTTTACAGTGTGATCTGTTTGCTAATCGTAATGTGTTTATATTATTATTTCTATATTTGGCAGTTTGGATTTTACTTTAATGGAAATTTTTATAATGGGAATGACTCTCGATAATAGTCTGAGTAAATATACCCAGGGTTAGGGATAGGCCTAATCAAACTCAATCGAGATGAGCCTGAAAGTTATGTAAACAAAACAGAGTTCGACAAAAAGATAGAGCACTATCGAGAAGAAGAGACTGGCAACAAAGACAACCTTCCAAACTTTACTTCGAACTAGCACGCTGCATATTTAAACTTCTCCAATGATAACTTAGAACTGCAAAATTTGTTTACAATATTAGGGCTTGCAGTAGTTGAAAAAAACAGAAATTCAATTCGCCCGCTAAGGCTGCGACTTCCAATTTTAAATGATATATGAGTTTGATCTGGACTATTTTATATTTTATATTTTCATGCAAAGGGCATTTACTATTGCTTTATATAAAGATATTATATTCATCATAAGAGAGATTAAGGATTATCATTTCTACCATTTTTCATAAATGAGTACAAGGTATTATATAAATAGTTATATTTATATAAATACTCATTATATCATATGTTTTTTCAATATTGCTGGGTTCCTGCGCCTCTTGTGTCGACATGGGTACTTCTTTCATGTCCTTTTTGTTTTTGAGTTTATTCTGCTCTTCCTTAATTTCTTCAAACAATATATTCTTTTTCGCGCAATAGCAATAAACACCCAACACAATGATAACGATAAAGCACAGAATCAATACTAAATCTATCCAAAGCACAACGTGATTCTTTTCGTTAGTCTTGATCTCCAAATCGTAAGTCACGAGCTCCGAGCATTCATTCAGCGTTTGATTTTAACAAAATCCATCATACCTGATTTGCATTTCATAAATGCCTGACTGCTCAACATTGCAGCTTAAGGCACGCTAAAAAATGTCTAAATCATCCATTGTATTTTTTATCTCAATAAATTGATTGAGTTTGGCGGTTTGGGTTTTACTTTTGTGGAAATTATTATAATGGGAGTACTTAAGCTATGGGAGTTGCTATTGACTATTGCTCGACCTTGCTAGATATAAGAGCTGAGCGGCAAAGTATTGGCCATTGATGCCTCTATCTGGATAGTCAAAATAGACTCTCTTTACAACTCAAACACCGAGAAGATCAAGTCAATTCTGTCTAAAATAATGCTCTTAAAACGAAATAATATACTTCCCATATTCGTTTTTGATGGAGTCGCTCCAGTACTCAAACGGAAAACCTTAGAATAGAGAAATCGCAGACGATTGATTAACAATGAACTTTAAGCAAAGAAACGATCTTAGATTGAAATCATGCGAATGATAGAGGGAGATAACTCTCGGCAAAGTTAAAAGTCGCATCGCTCAAAAAAGAATTAATAATAGTTATCGGAGCTGAATAAAACACTGGGAAAATTGTCTGAATTGCGAGATGAGGATATCAGTAGCGAACTACTTGAGAAGATATCAATGCAGAGTGAAATACTCAATATTAAATACAAGATTATGCTTGAGATAACTCCACAATTCAGAGAGTGGTAGGGATTTATAGAGAATAGTGAATATAATGAGCTTGACTTATAGACCAAAATTTAATATTTAGATCAAATTGAAGAGTATAGGTGGAAGCATATTAAAAAGGAGTGGAAGGCCGACAAAAAGAACACTAAACTGAGCCAAGAGGACAAACTAAGATAAGATTTATAGGTCATTGAAAAAAGAAGTATCATTCGAGAAATGCAAGATAATCTCTTCAGGAAGATGATGCAAAAACACACCAAGATTGAGGATGGTTTCTAGATCATAGAGTCCATCTATAACGGGCGTAAAGTGATTCAGAAAAGAAAGATAAAAGATGGTAGTTCGGGATCTTATGGATTTGGCCCGCTGAGAAAAGGTAAAATGAAAAATGATGTTAATTCTTTCAACTTCAATGAAGGTCATAAAAAATTATCTGACTCCGAAGAAGAACAAAAGGATTAATTTATTGCTGAGTTTTGTAGCAATACTGCCCCAAAAAAATTACAAGTCTCAGTTGTGGAATCACAAGTGGCTGCTGCCAACTCTACTTCAATTGCATCAAATAAGCCTTCATAGAATATAGATTCAATTAACAAGGCCAAAAGAGTTAAAAAGCCTAAAAAACATGATTTATAGAGTGACTCTCGATAATAGTCTGAGTAAATATACCCAGGGTTAGGGATAGGCTTAATCAAACTCAATCGAGATGAGCCTGAAAGTTATGTAAACAAAACAGAGTTCGACAAAAAGATAGAGCACTATCGAGAAGAAGAGACTGGCAACAAAGACAACCTTCCAAACTTTACTTCGAACTAGCACGCTGCATATTTAAACTTCTCCAATGATAACTTAGAACTGCAAAATTTGTTTACAATATTAGGAGTTCCTTTTCTTATTGCTCCCTCTGAAGCTTAAGCTCAGTGTGCGGCTTTAGAAGTAGAAGGAATCGTGGATGGAGTTGTCACAGAAGATTCGGATACTTTTTTATTTGGTGGTAAGAATGTATATCGCGGAGTATTTCAGAATAATATTCGTCATTATGCCTATGCTAAAATGTAACAAAAACTGAAAATGAATCGTTAAAAACTAATCATATTTGCATTGCTGCTGGGCTCCGATTATACTGACGGTGTTAAGGGCATAGGATTAGTTAATGCTATGTAGATTTTAAAAGTTTTCGATACTTTTGACAAAGTTGAGAAATTTAAAAGATGGGCTGAGCATCCCGACTTTTTCCTTCCTTCTGAGTAAACAACTTCTTAATTGATAAAATCAGCAAATGATGACTAAAAATAATTCTATGAGCTGCATAAAAAATTTAAGAACTACTGGCAAATCAGTTAATCTTTCTCGAATAAGTAAATACGCAAGGCTTATCTCCAACCACAGGTCGTAAAATTTGATCAATTGCAGTAGTTGAAAAAAACAGGGAAATTCAAAGACAATGAATGCAAAACGGATTTACTTTAAAAAATATTGAAATAAAAATTGTAATTGTAGGACAAAGAATATGATCACTTCCTGAAGCTTCTAACTCTTCGATATAAGGACAAACATGAAAATACGCTTTTGAATTATAAATTCAAAAAAGGAGATAATTAATAATTGGCTCGAATCAAAAGTAAGAGACTGCAAAAATCCATAGGAGAGACTTATCCTCAATGATTTTACTGTGGATTGCATTTATAATCAGTTTAGTAGAATTATAGATTGCAATAATTGGCACATCTTCTTATAAAAATAATTTTATATTTATTGGAAGATAATAAGCATGATGAGCCAATAAAAACAGTTCGTTTATAACATAAATTAATCTGTTAATTGATCTTAAAAATAATAATATTTGTAATACATCAAAACTTATAAGAAGTTATTTATTCATATGTTTTCTCCATGTTGCTGGGTTCTTGCGCCTCTTGTGTCGATGGGGGTAGTTCTTTCATGTCCTTTTTGTTTTTTAGTTTATTCTACTCTTCCTTAATTTCTTCAAATAGTATATTCTTTTTCGAGCAATAGCAATAAACTCCCAACACAATGATAACGGTAAAGCCCAAAATTAATACCAAATCTATCCACAGCACAACGTGATTCTTTTCGTTAGTCTTGATCTCCAAATTGTAAGTCACGAGTTCCGAGCATTCATTCAGCGTTTGATTTTAACAAAGTCCATCATACCTGATTTGCATTTCATAAATGCCTGACTGCTCAACATTGCAGCTTAAGGCACGTTAAAAAATGTCTAAATCATCCATTGTATTTTTTATCTCAATAAATTGAATTGAGTTTGGGAGCACCAACATTAAAAAAATATCTGTACCAGCCTTTACCTCATTGATGCTCTTCAATTCGACAATAGTCTCATATTTAAAAGAAATTTTCTTATCTTGGGGCAATATTACAGATTAAGTCTCAAGTTAAAGTTGCACGAGGTTGAATTCGAAATTTTAAACTATGATGGCGAATTGATCCAAAAGAATGATTTCATTAATTTCTTCATATTATCTGTGGATAACCCCTTCTTATAAATTTTCATCATTAATCGCATACTCACGCAAAATGACCTCTCCATGTCTTTAGAACTGCACCATTAACTTATTATCTTTCACTCTTATTTTCTTAGCGTTCTATCTGTACTGTAAATCAATAGAACCTAAGTCTTCGAAAGAAGTGCTATCAATAATTAGCAATGAATCTGCTGTCAGTAGGTACAGATTGTGATAGTCAATATCGAAGTCAATGAAAGTTTCATTATCGAATGCATTATACTCTTCCATCAACTCTCCCTCATAGAATACGGACATCTTCGTATGAGTTAAAACATATATTGATACATCATAATTGATGACTCTTGATACAAATCCCTCAGTTAATTCTTCGCCCCAATTCCATTCTTCAGTTTAATAGAACTGAATTGTCCTAAAACTTCCATAGTATAATCCATAAAGATTGGCATTATCCGCAAATAGACTAACCTCCATCCATTCCCCGTTATAATCGACCATTTTATATCTTTGACTTTCTTGCAAATTGCTTGTATTCTATGCCTATTGATAGTTAATCTCCAGTATTTCTCCAGAGGTGAGCATTGCATACACTTTTTATTGGGTCATTTGATAGACAGCACTAATTATTTGTGTCTGCCAAGTGTTTATACTAGTCCAATTCGAAACATAATCTTTAAGGTTGTACTTTGCTTGGACAAGTGGCTAGGATTAGTGATTAACAGATTAACATTTAATTTCATCACTGGCGAAGAAGATTATTTTGCGAATCACTCGCTCAATAGTAGTAGGCTCCTTGATGATAAACTACTCTCCAGCCAAGGCAACGATGTTTTCTTTATTTTATGGGATTTATTCTTGGGATTGGCAGGCAGCAAAACCAAGTATCAATATGAGGATTATTAATTTCATCTTTAGATTATGAAATACTCTTAAAACAATTTATGATACGAATATTATTTTTGTTTTCTCAATTCACACATTCAATCAAGATATCGATTTGAAATATCTTGCTAAGCACGTAAAAAAAACTAACATAAGTTATTAGAATCCTCTCGGAATGAGCATATTATTCTCAATTTAAATTGAATGGCTCGAAGATATTTTGGCGTTTGGAGACTAATTCCTCAGGCTTGTAAGTATGATGTAGGCCAACCCCCTTTAAAAGCAACCTACTCATTTACTCCGACTAGTGATCAACCTTAAAAAATAGATGTTCGTATATTTTGGACTGATGTGCAAAATAATGATTTATCAATTCATTATCAAATTAATTTGGATGGGAATCGACATATCTAAAATCTGAATGGAGTTAAACTGCTACTACTGCATGAATTGGCTTAAAATGGAATTCTTAAATCAATCACGTTTAATTAAAGCGGAGAAAATATACTCATGTAGAGTTGGAGATAACTTAAGTAAGCAGATAGCATATTGTAAGTTGTTATAGAGACTTCTAAAGAAAGTGGAGTCAACAGGATTTTTCAAAGATATGAGAGTATGATTAGATATTTTTATTTTCTTAATTATGGCTGAAAATAAAAAGTCATCCTGATGATATATTTGATAGTGACAATTTAGTCTATGTGGCATTATTTGCACTTGTTTTACTTAATTTTATAAATATTCAAACAAAGATATGTCCTTATGTTTCAACCATTTTTGTTAGATACTCATCTCAAATGATAACAACATCTAAGTAACAAGAATATTTTATGACGACGAGCCATTATCATCTTATTGTAACTTAGTTTACGGTCAAAGGAAGTGGTAATTGATTCAAGGATATGCAATATGAATAACATTTCTGCAATACTTCAAATTCACAATACGAAAGCTCTTTTCAAACTCAGGATACCTTGGCATGTCTAATCACCTCATCGATTGATGATCGTCATCGGCCTTTTGTTTTTCATCATTTTCTTAATTATTATTATAATGCCATGAATTGAATGAAAGATAAGAATAAATCAAGTTGTTAAATTCCTTTATCCAATGTATCAGATTAAAGGGCAATTTAGGTGTATTTAATTCTAAAATGCAAATTTCGAGATTATATATTGATTTTGGTCAGAAAAAATAAATATATAGCAAGGAAATGAATTTTAATTAAGAGAAAAAAACCTTCGTCTTCTAGCGTGAGGAAACACAACAATCAATCATTGTCGATTATGAAATCGATTTGAGACAACCATACGTTAACATCAACTACCTGCTTTCGGTCTACTGCCCTCTTTCGCAAAGCAAAGTCTCAATTTATGACCCACAAAATAATTGTTTTGTTAGCTTGCTTAAAATAGGCGGAGAAAATGGGTTCATTGCCAAAAACTATCTTGAACCAAAAATTATCCTTATTCGGTACAAGCGAATATTAGATTGCTCTTCCATGGATTCTGACATTGAATCGAGTGTTGAACAATCTTCAAATAATATGCGTTCTGATGGTCGCGTTAAGGAACGTACCATTGCTGAGGCGATATAGATGGTTAAAAAATGGAGAAATTATCATTTGCATGGGCATAAGTCACTTAATCGACGTATGAATTTGCAAGAGGCTGCTAAACTGGTAGGAGTACCTAAAAAAAGTCTTGACGATTATTACTGTCAACTACGACTTGGTGAATTCTATCATTTTGATTTTACCTCTCAACTTTATTAAAAAATGGGTGTTTTGCGGAGCTATGTAAAAGAGTATCGACCCGAAAAAGACAAATTTCGAAATCAAAAGCATCCAAAAAACCTCAATATCATAGAGCAGTTTTAATTAGAAACAAAAACACTGAAGCTACCACTTGTTAATTAAAAATATGAAACTTTTGAAGCTGAAGAACAAGGAGAAGCAAAGAGAGAGATTTAAGAACCTTAATTAATGGAATAAAGATTTGAAGAACTTTCAAACAACGAGCCTCTATCGAAGGAACTATTTAATCTAGAACATTAATTCTTTAGAGGATTTTAGATATTATTAGATGAGCCCAATGATCCTTATGTCGAGATTGACCGGGATTTTTCAAAAAAATACTACGAAGAAGAAAGCAATAGTTTTCTCTACTTCTGATATTTGTTTTGTGATTTCCACTGTCATATACTTTATCAAATGAATTTCATAATTAATCATCAAAATAGCCGAGTTCAAATCTGTTCTTGGGAATTAAGATTATAATGCAGTTCTTATATTGGTAACTAATAAAGTCTTAGAATTTACATTAATATAAATCTATAATTAGTCATCAAAAATGATAAATATTTACATTAATAAAGTAAAATAAAATATTGCTTGAGATCAAAATATGAAGTGGTAGTTTTTGATATTTGTCCATTTTTATGATGAAAATTACATTAAATTTTTGTTTTCTGATAACACAATATCACATAATCTTTAGTTTTTCAGTGCTAAAATCGACTTTCTCAAGATGGATATAGAAAATGACATCCCAGAAATCACAATAGGATACTACCCCTTCCGCGGCAAAGCCCAAATTTGCAGATTATTATGTGAGTATCTCCGCATTCCCTTTCAAGATAAACAATTTACTCCTGACCAATGGAACCAATATAAAGAAAATACCAATAATAAATGGATAATAAAAGACTTACCCTTTCTCCAGCACGGTGATTTTATAGTAACTGGTACAGGAGCCATTATTCATTACATTATAGAATATGCTTGTAGGACTGATCTAGTCGGTAAAACGATAGATGACAAGCTAAAAATGGACACAATTCGTAGTCACTGCAATTTAAACTAAACAATGCTTGGCGTAAATTGTACAACTCGTCCTAGTTGTCCTGCTTAACTTAAAAAATGCATGAATTTCTATTGGTAACGAAAAATGTTACCAATTATGAGGTCATATGATAATGATTGTCTCAAAGACAACTGGTATTTTGGCTATGTCACTATAATGGATTTTATCGTATACTAGATCATTAATCATGTTGAAAAAATGTTTCCTCATTAAGTCAAATAATTTTCAAAACTACTTGCTCTCAGGACACGCTTTAGCATGCTTCCTTAAATTCAAGCATATGAGAGCTCGAAGCGGGCAGTGACAGAATATTGTCCAGTGCGTTATTTCAGCCGATTTAAGGAGTAAAAACTTAGAGCCAGTCAATTGAACAGTAGTGTAAGTTCAACAAACAGCAACCGTAACAGTCACATGGATATGGACATCGAATGAAAGAAGAATGATACATTATTTGAGTCTTTTCTCATAATCAATATTTAATCTAACTAAAATGACTTTAAACTTTTACAACGATAAAATATGGTACTAATGAATGAATAAATTTACAAAATTGAAATAATTATATATATTTATTGAAGGAGGAAGCACTTCATGATCAAGCTTTTATTCAGGACAAAAGCCAAAATTAGCAGTGCACATTCCATTGTTGTGGAGTATCAGGATCTAGTTGATGGGAAAAATTTGAAACCAGTCATTGAAGAGGCCTATGGCCCCAAAGGTAATTTATCTTCAACTCAGGTCTGGGAATACTCTTTGTTAATCATATCCCTAACTATGCTTAGCAAAGGAAAAATACGCTTCCCCTCTTCCATCAGCTTGCCAATCTGCCCAAGGAAACTTTGAAAAAATATGAGCGTCCTGATATCCTCTTTAGTCAAGGATGGTCTTGTGGAGTTTAACAGTTTCAAGGTAACTACGATACCTCTAAAGGAAGTTACTATGTAAATTGCGCCTCCGATACATCCTACTCTATTTCTCCTGAAAATTAAAAATATTTTACTCCCGTTGAAAAAAGTCTCTACACTACCAACAAATGGGTTGACGATATTCCAGCCATGTACCTATTCCTTCATTCAGATAAACCAATGTGAAAAATTTATCTCGAATCATGATGGATGTTGGGGCTTTATTGGCACTTCAAATTGATGCCTATGCACAGTCTAGAGTATCAACTTATCCCACTAACTACCTCAATCGCATTATCAAGAGCGGACATTGCCATATTGGAAGAATTCTTCATTATTTCCCTTATGACTCCAAGGGCTCAGTATAAGATGATTGGTGTGGTTGGCATAATGATCATGGCTCGCTAACTGCCTTAACATCCGCCTTATATACAGACGAGAATGGAAAATAAATTTCCTTCCCAATTCAAACAGGAGGACTATATGCTAAAAACAGATTTGCTGAAATGGCAAGAATTACCATCCCAAAGGATATGCTCGCATTTCAACTTGGAGAAAGCACTCAAATTCTTTCAGGCGGCTACTTATAAGCAACTCCTCATTGTGTGGTGAGAAGTGATGAACTCGCAGGCAAAAAAGTCGGAAGGAATACTTTTGCTCTCTTCATGGAGCCTGATCCTTTGTAAATAATGCAAGTTCCTCTCAATACCAACCCATAAAACGTCAGCTAAAAAGCAGCATACAAAATTCCTCCCATTAAAGCTCGTTGGGACAATGGAGTCTTCTTCAAGGAGTTTCATAGCCGAACCCTGAAGCATTATACATGATAAAATGAATCTCCTTTTATCATTTAATTTTACAGATATAAATTAAAAGGGCTTTATATTAGGGTTTTACAAATATACTCATAGTTATCATTCTGTTTCGTTAATACCAAAAAAATTAATATGTCCGTTGCTGTTTCCCACTCCCAACTCATTTTTGCTTGAAAAAGAAGCAACCATGGGTAATCCCACTTTTGTTTGAGTCGCAGGCCATCCTGCAATGCATTTTCCTCGGCGGATATCTATTAATCTCAAAGCATTTGATTTCCATTTGGAACACTCAATCAATAGTGAATTGGATACGTTACTCTTCAGTTCAGTTACATGAGTAACTAAGTTGCTAACTTAAGCATATTATTAGAGTATATCGTTATTAAAACTACTCAGTCTGACAATTCCTAGCTTACTACCAAGGGCAACTGTATTGTCTCCAGTCCATAGTTTTGTATAGCCCATATAGTCTTTACGACAATTCACCATTTTCCACATTCTGGTATCCCATTGAAATAGAGAGTCATGAGAAATACCTAATATAGAAAAATCTTTGCCAAATTGCGCATCAACTAAAGGTTCATTAGCCAATAAACTCCCCTGATAGATATTTTTATCGTCTATAAGACTGATCCTATTTTCTGAGAAAATGAGACGCTAATTTCTATCGTTGCCTACCCTTAAATTTTGAAATGATTTATGCTCATTGAGGAATGAAGATCCTACAAATGTTATTTTCCATTTTTAACAGTCAATTTTAACATAATTTTGCCTTAGAGTACCGGCAATAATTCCATGATGAGTGAAATAGCAGCCAAACAAAGAATAATTCTAAATATATACGTCTTTTTAAAGTTTAATTTTCAATTCTGGATTACTTTCACTAGCATTTAAAGACCATAATTTTAATTTTTGATCTAACCCGCAGCTAGCAGCAACTGAACCCTTGAAATCTAAACCTGTTACTACAGAAGTATGATGCTCAGTGGTTCTTCCGATGTATTAGACATGAATTTTCTATATTTTTCTCTAACTTTGGGCATAGATATCTTCCTAATTAAGCATATCTTTTAAATCTTTTTCCTCTTGGCCATCTCCCTCCACTGCCCAGTTTTTCATTCCATACTTATTATTATAAAACTTGCGCAAACGCTCCTCATACTGCTGCTCTGTGGCTTCTTCATTCATTTGTAGTTTGAGAAACATATTCTTCTTTGGAAGATTGATGATCTCCTATTAATCAGAGTCATGCCATAAATCTTGATGCTTTTCCTTGGTCTAATCGCTATTGTCATCAAAAGTGAGTCTGGGAATAGAGACTCCTTGTTTCATAAGCTAAATTCGTTCATCAGCTTCGCCTTCACTGCCCTCATTCTCTTCAAGCTTTAATTTAGTGATATCTTCTTTAGTGAGCAGTTTCTTTTTTTGTTTAAGGGAATTGATATACTTTTGAATTCTTCTTCGGCGCTTCAACATTCAGATTTGATAAATTATAAAAATATAAAACATTACCAATAGCCTTAATATATCGAATTCATTCTTAGCTATTGATAGCAATTATTCAATTCTACATCTACAATGATTACAAAATTGTCAGATTTTATTAAAATTGTTGATCATGATTCATTTCAACTTATTAAGATTAATAAATTCGTCAATAGATACTAGATTGTTTTATAATTAATTTTAACGTTTTTTTTCGTTATCCATCAATGGAAAATAAACAATTGGAACGATAACTAAAACAGATTGTACAATCTCTCAAAGCATAGGAAGTATTGAGAGTAATTGATGTCTTTGAGAAGGAAGAAGGCCTTTTCTTAAATAAGAATTTTACAAGTAAATGCACCAACATTTAGAATCCGGAATCAATTGCACTTGCTGCACCTTGACGCAAGATAAATTTGTAGCGACTGGGTTCGGTAGAAATCAGCAGGAAGCACTCATAAATGCAACCAAAAATTACCTGGAAACACTTATCGCCACAAATACTTTGGTAGTTCAGCTCAGGACTGCACTCAGGCAGAAAGAAACAAAAAAATAAAATCCAGAGCCCCCATCGTCAAAGCAAAACGAAACGATTCAATTAGACGATGTTCAAAATCTCAGTGAAATTAAAGAAACGGGATAATAAAAATTAGGATGCAAGTGCATATATTATGAGGTGCATAAGCATCATATGGCGGAAATAAAGAATATGTAGGCGCGAATGAAGCTGATCATAAAATAAAACTAAATGCTCAAGCAGCTCTTATTCAAAGATGTCAAAAGATAATCCAAAAGTAATATTTGTACGGATAAATAAAATTTTGGATGGAAAGCCAATCTTAGCTGATATTCCATTCTAATTGTATCTTAAAACCCCAATTTTATGATCAATAATTATTTAGTAGAATATAGCTTAGCACTAAACTTCAGCTGGGCTATTCATGTTTCAACAATCGCTTTTTTTGTAAAAACCATAGGATAAGTTCATGCTAATCTTTAAACTTTTGGTATACCGATCTCCATGCTATAAATTTATTGAATTTAATGTCAACTGTTTTCTTCTATAAATTTTATAATTTTCTTCTGAATAACGCACTACTTTTGTAGAAGTAATAATTTAATAAAATTACAAATTCGAGATATCAATGTTAGATAATTTGACAGTAAATGGTCAACTGTTTGCAGAAGCACAACCTTTTAGGTATAAAAGAATCAAGGACTACGTATATGATATGGAAACTGTTTTAGGAAAAGGAAGTTTTTCAACTGTCTATAAGGGAGTTCGCGAGCAGACAAGTAAACTTAATTATCAATTTAGATGAACCTCTAGCAGTAAAAGTTGTTAAGCTTAACTCACTCACTTTCAAAAAACTCGAAGAGCTATTGCAGCAAGAGATATCTGTGATCTGTTCACTGGAACATCAGAATATTATTAGATGTTTTGAAGTATTAAAAAGCTGCAATCACTGCTATTTTGTTATGGAAATTTGTGAGCAAGGTAGTTTGTAGTCCTTTTTGAAGAAAAAGGGTAGTCCCTTAAAATAAGAAGAAATTTGGCCTTATATAAGAGATATTTATCAGGGCTTAAAATATTTGGCTTCCAAAAACATTATTCACAGGGACATCAAAACTGCAAATATATTTTTAAAAGATGGAGTCTCCAAAATAGCTGATTTTGGCTTCGCTGTACAGACCAAATAACCATTCTATGATTTAAATATTGGATCTCCTCTCTATATGTCTCCGGAAGGGTATCTTTACAATCGGTATGGTCCTAAAACTGATGTGTGGGCCTTTGGTGTGGTAATATATGAACTTCTTCATGGTCATGTGCCATTATTAAACTGCACATCTTAAGAGGATCTTAAACAGAATCTCATGAAAAACATAAAAGACAGTCAAATCCGATCTGATATTAGCAAATAACTTCGAGAACTAATTCGAAGATGCCTGTAAGTTGATGAAAAGCAAAGAATTTCAATTTAATAAATTTAGCGATCAAGCTATGTATAAAAACATATCAGCATTAGAAGTACAAGGTAAATTAAAGGATTTTTATCCAAAAGACTTAGCGTACCTTTTATTCAAAGTCTTTAAAATATTTAAATTTTTGTGCATGCACCTTCAAAAAAACAGCAAATGCCTTTGACTCCTAGAACAGAGAGAAAGTAAAACAAATAAAATTATTATCAATTTAAAACTGCACAAAAAAGATATCCTTTAACATCCAACAAACTAGAAATTCCAACTCGTAGCCCTCGTGAACTAGATGATGATGACTCGAACAATAGTATTTTAATTGAGTGTGGAGAAAAATAGCTAGTGTTGGGTAAAATCACCTTCAACTAAGCAATTGGATTAATTCATTACTGTCGTATTGGTTTCAAGTTAACTCAATAAAAGATTGACAAGTAGCTTTCTCGTTTTATTGGCAGTATGTAAATAAAATTATTAGAGGAGTTATTGGTCAAAATCAATTTAGGACTGATTGTTTATGATGAACAATAAAATAGGCTGCAAAAGAAAGTCAAACTACAAAATGTGGTCAAAGAGTATCTTTTCAAGTATAAAAAGTTGTATAAGAACGAAAACAGCATTGTGAGCATTTCAAGATTAGAAGAACTAATTGATCATCAGCTTAAGGAAACGGAGAAGAGAGTGTAAAATATGCAACGCAGGTACTTGTGCATGCTCTTTTCTGTTTTTACTTCATATCTATAATGGTGCATTTCTCACAAGGATTACTCAATTTTTGGAGAAAACGGAATTATAGACACCTGTCTCCATTAGTAAAAAATTCCTATCAATGGAGGCGACTATTTTTTGCTGAAAAATAAATATCAAAGTCTTCATCCTTGTAAAAGAAAAAAAAGTAAAATGATTTGATTTACTCAATTTTATTAATTTTATCAAATAGCTTCAGCCCAGATTCAAGTTAAATGAAAAATATTAAAAAAATGATATAATATTTATATAAAATAAATCAATATGGAAGACCAATAAGTACCTAAGAGATGAATTTAGGTTGTTATAGAAGTTACTCATCCCGAGCAGCGCAGTGAAATAGGTGGGAAATTTATTGTTTATACTCTCAAGGGGAGTGATAACAAAGGTAAGTCAATTGACATTTAGGTCTCATTGACATTAATAGGAGATACTCAGATTTTAACCTACTCCGATAATGTATGGTTAAGAGATGGCCAGGGTGTTATATCCCTTCGCTTCCTTAAAAAAAGACAATTGGAAATAATGAAGCATTATTTATCTAAAGTCGCAGAAGAGGTCTTTAGTAATTTTTAAGGACATTAGCCAAATCTGATGTACTATGGGGGAGCGAAGTAAATTTATTTTAATATAGTAAGTTCAAATATTTATGAGAAACAACACTGATAGCTAAAGAGTTTTAGCCCCACTTCTAAAGTAAGGATTATAAAAATTAATCACAAGGTATAAAACAATATTTCCACAAATATAAGAAGCAAATATCGGCAAAAATAGTTAGAGTAAAATTTTAGAGTTTAGTAGTTACCTAAAAGATAGTAAAACTGTCCTTGAAAAACTTACTGAGATGGTTGACAAAATGCATGAGACTTCAAAGCGAAATTTATAAAAAAAGCTTATTGTTTTATAATTCTTACTTCCAGATTATTAAAAAAATTGTTTACTTGAAAATGATGAGAAAAAAAAAGTTGAAAGTATGCTATTTCTAAATGCAAAAACTAATGGGATTACTGAAGCTGTTTAAAAATTAAAAAATAACAATGAATATCCTCCTATATTGATTATTTTATAGGAAATTAAACGAGAAAAAAGAGAAATTTAAGCTTTTCAAGATTTAATGAAAATTAGAGAAGAGTATGAAGCTCACATGCAAAAAGCCAGAAGCAAAGTTAAAGATTTATAAATTGAAATGAGTAAGATAAATTCAGGTAAATAATCGTTGATTTTGAAGTTCAAAATGAAAAATAAATAATAATTATTGGCACTTAATGCAGCCGATCTTGAAAAAGCCAACTAAGAGTTGGCAAATTACACATATATCTGCAATATTATAACCAATCTCATGTCTACTCAAGAGATAGACAAGTTCAAGCATATTCGGCAAAAGGCTTACTTTAACTTGTTAAAAAAATTTGCCACTGAAGAGAAAGAACTCTCGACTGCCGAGAAGGATATTTGGGTATGCGTAGGAAGGCATGATTGGATAAATCTTTAAGAAGAAAATAGCTTATTAGGAATAATTAGAAAAGACGTCAATGAGTATGCCGGGAATCTTGAAGTGATAGGATAAGAAGAAACATAAGCAGTGTAATAAAGTGATCATAGACGCAGATCAGAGGAGGAAAGAGATTAGTAAATTCTTTGATAAGGTATATCAGAATGAGTATAAATATATTTATTCATTTAAAGTTTGCTTCGACACTTATTCGAATTAGACCTGATGTTCAAAAATGTTGCTAAAATTCTGAGCTCGGGAACATACATTTTATTGCCTTTTAGCCATCGCTGACGTATAGAGGTTATCAACCTCACTGTTTCGAATTTGAAAATTACTCTAAGGGTTGAACTCAGAATTCTTTTAATTCATGTTCTGTGAGAAAAAAATGGGAGAGATGGAATATTAAGGACGATTCTTTTTGGTTAATAAAGTGCATTTAGAAGTCTATAAATCATGGTATTTTGATTTGATTTGCTAGGAAACTGAAAATTAATACTCTTTGTCAAAATCAACATGTATAATCATTTACTTAAATGATAGCTTAAAACGCAGAACATTATTCAGATCCTCACAAACCTTTACTAGGGTATAATTGAAAAGATATAGACCCATGATGGACATTGAAATTGATGATGGTTTCTCTCTTGAGGGAGGTGCGCCATTTGCTTTTACTTTAGAAAATAACTTTAAGGAAATAAATATTAATAGTGAAGACACTTTATAAGAGGAATAAATTTAATTAGAACCAAATCCTTATTGTCGCAAGCGGAATTTACAGGAAATCCATTAATCAAACAATAACAAAAAATTGATGTTAAACAAACTCGAAAAGCTGGATAGAGTGTATTTTTATGTTTTATGCAGTCCCAGAAAGAGAAGACATTTTTGATCGCATTTCTGATAAAGTAACTCCATACAATGATAATCTATGGTCTATCAGAATTTAATAATTTTTATCATCCTAGCAATCCTTATTATGATTATTCAATAAATTCAAATTATATAGGAAGCATAGTCAAAGACATTTTTAGTTCGCTATTTCTTTTTGACTTCAATGACCATTATATTTTCGTTACAATCGATTCCATTAATGGTTGTTGAATGGAATATTAACTGAAATTATATATTGTAAACTGTGATCAATCAACTTAAAAAGTGATGGATAATTTCTTTGCCAAAAAGGGGTTGATACTTGGCCGCAAGAAATAGACTAAAACTTCTAGCAATCAATAGCAGTTGCTAAGAAGCAATGAACTAATTAATAATGCAGTTAGCTAAATTATTCATCAAGATAGAGGCAATCACTAGCATATATGGTCTAGTAATCAAGAAATACCTTTCCTATCTCCGAAAAAGGAAAACACAAATAGCAGTCTGAGTACAAAATACCAATAGAAATCATTTAGTTTGTAGCACAACAACAAAATGGTGTAAAATAAAAATGCAATTTCTCTGTTTCCATCTCCTCAGAAGCATTAACCTTGGAAATAAATATATCCTTTCATTAATTTAAAGTAGCAAGATTATAAACAGCATTTTCATCATTTCAACCAACAAATTAATTGTTAAACCAACAATATTCAAGTTAACCCAAAAAGAATTAATTAATCTTTCGAAGAAAAACGACCTGAAACTGAAAAATATATTCGGACAAGTTTAATTTACTAAGATAATGAGCCAAATAAAGTTAATACAAATATTGGAAACAAGCATCGATAACTCATGAAGAAGATATCTGTACAGTTATAAAGTGATCAAGGATATACCTTATCTCCAAAAAAATAAAATATATCCAAAATATAGGAACTAATGTACAGAGAAGACATTAGAAATTAAATAATAGAAATTCCTCATGAATAGTACTATGATTTTTCATTTCATTGCGAGGAAAAATAATATGAATTGAATACGGCTGATAATCTATAAAGATAAGATAAATTTAACAAGCAAGTACTCAAAGATGAAATTAAATAAATAAAAAAACCTGAACAATAGATAACAACTTTGCTGAGTGAGCGATTAAATAATGTAAACAAAATATAAAAGACAAGATAATGTGCTTTCTTCTAAGAGGATTGCAATAATCAAAAAGATTATAATAACCTAAAAAAGTAACTATAAAATGCCCTTGCTTAAAATTAAGCAATGTTCCAAGATCATCAGAAATATATTGTTTAAGTAGGATAAATTAGAAAATAATTTGAAAGACAAATTGCTTAACTTCAAGGCCAAGTATAAATATTAAGAGGATAGTACAAAGATATTAGTTATAAAATTGAATAGGTCACCCAAAAAGGAGATGACAAAATGAAATTAATCAAACTTCAAAATTAAAACAACTTTTTAAGGAAAAAAACGTAAGAACAGATTTAAAAGATTTTAGCTAAATAAGAGTAACTTTCAGAGACCAAACTGCTTTTACACAGCTTGCATGAAGAGAACAGCAAAAGGTAAAGTAGTTTGAGTTTTAGAAGAGATGAACTCAACCTACAACAAATAAAATAATCTTTGGCTTCATATGAAATCCGCATCCAATAGTTAAATTCAAATATAGACAAAAAGCAGTAATAAATATACAAACATAAAAAGTCAATATAAAACCTCGAGGGATAGATAAGAAGACTTCACTAGTAGATATACATTAGTTCAATTAAACAAAAAAGCAATGAAAACAATTTAAAGAATGAAATCGATACTTTAGCAAAAAGTTTGTCTAATTAAATCTAAATGAGTGACAAAAGAATATTAAATCTAGAAGATGCTTATCAACGAAGAGGGAAGGAAATCGCAGATAAAGATAAGTTTATTCAATAATTTTTAATTTCCAGAGCTAAATAACTTAATAACTCGACCACTGATGAAATCATGTCCAACTTGAAGGCATATTTTTCCTTCAAAACTAACATTTACGAATGATTATTTATATTTTTGTTTATTTTACTATAGATATTTTAAATGCCTATTTGTTGTTTTAATGCAATATATAAATCTTGTATCGCGGGAATTATAATTAGCCAATAAACAGATGCTACCAATCAATTTTGACGAGGATCAGGAGAATAGCTTGGATCTCATACTTAAATTTAGTCATTAACAGAACCAGCCCGACTCTTATACATTAGATGAGGATCTTTTACTGCCCACTGATATTCATGTAACTTAGCAACATGTTGGATTTATGTCTTTTCATGATAGATAAGAGAAAACGCATTTCCTAACTGAATAAAGGCAGCTCCTTCATAACATATAACAGGCTAGGATAAAGCAATAATTGCAGTTGAAAGAGTTATTATCTTTTATAAAATGTGTAGATAAATAAATGGAAGATAATAGCATGAACTCCGTAAGAAGGGAAGAGATAATAGCATATGTTAAGAAGGAAAGTAAAAAGAAATGGAAATGAACTATAAATGATTAATTCTTACCCATATCAATAATTTAACTATAATAATTAGCGAGTATAAAAACTCAGTACTAATCTCAAAATTTAAAGACAAAACTATTTTTAGAAACCTACCCAAGCATCAGTAAGATGAACAGAACCAGAATTATAAAATATTTCCCCATAAATTAACCATTCAATAAATATTTCTTATTTATATCGATGAAGTTACTGCATAATCAAAAGGCTGAATTAAAAATATCCAACATCAAATTTAGTGTTCTGCAAAAACGAACAAAAACTCTCAGATATGACTCAAAATCGTCAGTCAATAATTCAGTAATAATCGAAGGAGATCACAAGGATCTGAAGAAGGAACTTATGATCAGTAGAAATAGTTTTATCCCAACAACTAACATAAAAAATCAGATTCAGTTCATCAGAGAGAGGATTGTTCACCATGTGCCGCTTCATCCATTATAGCAAACTTATTCAAGTATTATTCAAAATATAAAGAATTTCCTCCTCGAAAACCGAAATTTCATCGACCATCTAAAAGTTATTTTCCCATCTTCAAGGAGAGACTTGCTTCCATCAGTTTAAAATAGCGACATATTAGTGTTCCTGATATTTAATCTTAAAATAAGAATCATACAACCTATCCCAGCAAAAAACGTTCCATAACAAGAAGCTGTCTAATTTTTAATGGAAAATAAGTTGATAGATAGCCCTTTATTCGGTATTCCAAATCAACAATTAAAAACTAGAATAAAAATGAGAAAGAGTACTAAAATAGATTTTAATAAATTGATAGAATCTATTGCTGAAGATACAGGTTGAATGTAGTCGTATAATTTGATTTTTTAATTTACAATCTGAAATTATTTAGATAAAAGATTGAATATTATTTATCGGTTAAATTATATAGACGCACAACATAAAGGATAGCCAAATTGAATATTGAATGATTTTATGATTTTAGGTTTTTCCTTCAAATATTTTATCAGTAATGAACTGACTATATTTTTAAAATTATAATACTGAACTCTTATATTCAGAGATTATTCTATCGAATAATAATTTTAAAAGAATGACTTCAATCCAAATCACCCTCTAGCCCACTCATTTCCACTCCTTCCATTACCCTACTAATTTCAATAGAAGTGACAAGGACGATGAAGAAAGTTAGGACTTTAGACAAGCTACAAAATAGAATGAGGAGCCATCTGATGAGTCATCTGAATTAATAGAGGAAAATTTAATGAAAAGAAAAAGGAATTGGAGAAATTATGAGTGCAGCAAATTTAACTTACAACTCAATGAATGCAAGCTGAATCTTTTAAAGTGATGGGAAAACAATGATTTAATGTATCTATATTTTGAAGATGATCTCTTTAATATAGGATTTAATAATTTAACTCATTAATAATGATGATTTTTATCCTATCAAAGCACAAGGATACAATTCATACATCAGTTATATTCAATACAAGGAATCATTTTTACTTTAAAGAGTAAATTATCCAGCTAATAATGTTTAATATATTTGCACCTAGAAATACAAATGTAGAAAATACATGAGATTGGAATTAGATTAATAATTGACCAACCAATAATAATTGAGTTTATAAGAGCATTAGCAATGTTCTTTATTTTAAGTTCCATTAATTAAATCTTAATATTAGCCAATCGAAATGGAAGAGTCCATTTATAACATCATCCCAAAGCAATACCTACCACCTGCAAAAGAAGCCCTTTATAAATCAAAATACTCTCCTTATATCAAACCCACAGGTTCTACATTGTGCAACCATACAACCTCCAAACCATTGGTATTTATATCATTATTAAGTCTTCCAATTTAGGGGGATAATTTAATCTGTCACTACAGGCTCATACATAATTTGGATAAACCAAAACTTTTGGACATTTAAAAGGTGATAGAAAACCATCTCCTGATAATTTTCTAAAAAAAAAAACTGGAACCATGGGCAATGAAACCCTTCCTCCAAGTAAGACAAACATAATCAAGTTCGTAATTTTTCATATGATTGCAAACATTTAAAAGATCCTGTTCCAAGCGTATCAGATAAGCCAGTCCTCGGGTTGAAATCCAACAAAAATTTTATAGTTACCAATGCTATCGAAAACATTCTTTCTTCAGCCAAAAAATCTGAAGAACCAATAAATTGGCTCAAAAAAAAATATTTTGGTCGTACTCCTGAGTATTTAAATCAAATCAAATAAAATATTTAAAACGAGTATAAAATGATTCAAAATTTACACGAACAAAATAGTGAATAAAAGTACTCCTTTCAATAGTTAGGTAATGTCTAACCGAAGAGTAGGTGAAGTAAATTAGAGAAGGATTGAAACGAAAATGGGATGAAATCAACAGGGAATATCAGAAGATGACTCATGTACGGTTGGTTGACACAACTGGATCCAAGAGGAGAAAGGAAAATTATGAGTATCAACTTGCTTTAATTGAAGCGGACATCAAAAAATTGAATAAATTATATGTATTTGTTGCTTGATCTTCATAAATTAACTGATTTTTCAATATTTAATAAAATTATTTAAAAAGGAGTTATTGGATCTTCAAGAAAGGCAATAAAAGGCAAATGATTAAGTTTCATTTGATAAATTGCAAAAATAGCTAATATATTGAAGTATTTCTCAATCTGTAAATAAATACGTCTATTCATTACTATCATTATTCGATTAATAAAATTAATGTCAGTCACAACACAGACTATCACTGAAATGGCTTCGTCCATTCACACCAAGGATGTCATCACTTTTACTCTTAACTCCGAAGTAATGTTTGGCTAAAATAGTCTCTGAATCATAATTTTACAATGGTCAAACAGTGTCTCATGAAAATCAAGGAGTTGGAAGGCTCATTAGGTAATTAAAAATAAGCAACAAAACAACTAAACATTCGACTGAAGGAGATTTAAAACAATCTTGAGAGCAATAAGAAATAAACAAAAATTCACGATTAGAAAATTAGGTAGCTTCAGAATAATGTGGGAGACCAGTTTATGGTAATCAAATTATTACTCAGAAAAAAATGTACGATTTTTAAGAAAAAATGAAAGACATATGCACATTTAATGAAACAGTGATCAAGCTCGAAAAAATAAACAAATTTGTAACAGTTCTATCTTTTAATGAGCGAGAAAAGTAAATGAATGAAAAGATTAATCAGGTGAAAAAGATAGAAAGTGAACTAGAAAGATATCTGCTGAAAAATAGTTTTGATCAGTTTAAATAAATTCAGAATGCTCAGAATTCTGAGAAAGATAAAAAGATTGAATTAAATATCAAAAATATCGTCCGTTTAGAAGGAGAAATAACTAAAAATAGTTAAATTGTGGATGAAGCAAAGAATGAGGTGAAATAAAACTCACTTATGATTAAGCAGATTAATTTCCCAGATTTCTTGGAAAGGAATAAAAAATTTAAAGATGAGATGGACCAAAAAATGAATGAGCTAATTCTCAAAATGAAGCGAAAAGTAGGAAGCAACTAACTCCTTGCTCTCTAACAATCTATGATAGATAAACTTGATAAGTTTATTTCATAGAGTTAAAAAAATAAAGCAGAAAAAAGTGAAACGAAGGAAGCTTTGCTGTTTCTGGAAAAAAGAGTAAATTTCAAGTTATCTAGATCAATGACTTTGAAGATACGTTATTAGAGCAGGCGGGATAGGAGGAAAAAGATGCACTTTTTAGCTCCAAAAAATGGCAATGCGCTTCCTGTACTAAGGATCTAGGAAAATTTGAAGGGAAACTTGGTCAGTATCGTCCTTGGGCTGTTTTTCCTTGCAAAGAGATGGACCCTTAAAAAACAGGTGGCTTCGGATATTTGACTTATCTGGACAAAATTTCTGTAAGAAAAGGTGATGAACCCAATACGAGTTGCTAAAAATTAAACAAGACTATGAACGATAATGAAAGACATCTCAGTCCAAAAAGAGGATCTAGTACAGCCAGGACATCAAAGTTCATTAGCAGTTATGGTTCATAATAAAAGAATGGAATCAGTCTTAAAGAGGCGTACTTTAGATAACTAAGAACATAGAAAGGAGATCGCGCAAACAACAAATTTTTTAGAGTGAAAAAGGACCTATTAAAGCCAGCCAGTGAACTTTAAAGAGCCAAATAGGTATGATAGCTTATTCATTTAATTCATTTAAATTTAGCAATTGAGCTATCATATCAACTGACAATCGCATGTTGCAGAAGGTTCGCTTTCAGCCACTGGAGATTGACCTCTCTTCTTTAGAACTTGCCTCACAGCCGTCTAAAACACTTCTGCCAATCCTTTTCGAGTTAAGGCGCTACATTCCTGATAAATGCAGTCAAATGATCTCAATTGTTCCTTGGCTTCTTTTTAGTAAACAAATCTTTGACTATTTAATGCAGATCCATCTCTCAAGTCAATTTTGTTTCCCACGATAATGATGGCCGCATTGGGAGCTGCTTTGCGAATTTCGGGATACCACTACATATTGATGTATCTACCACTTTCATTGCATTTGTAAATGATGACCTTTATGAGACTGCAAATGCAATCAGAAAAACATCTGTGTTTGAGTAAGCTAAAGGCCTTAATTTAGCGTATTCCTCCTGCCCAGCTGTATCCCTGAATATTAATATTGAAACCATAAACCGAGGTTGATAATCCTATTATCTACCTTAAGAGTTGTAGTTGAGTTATCAAAGATGGTGGGCACGTACTACCTTGGAAATGTATTTTTCGAAAAACTTGATAATGATGGTCATACCTGACAAGGATACAAGTCTTGCCAATTGCTCCGTCTCCAACAATGACTAATTTAACTGGAATGGCTTGCTGTGACATACGATTTTAGTAATAGTTTAATAAAAATCATAACAACACATTTATACATAATATTTAGATATCATCTTTACTTGCATTGAATTGATATTCACTAATTAATCGCAATAAACTTTAAATCATCGATTATCTATGCTATAACTTAATTATTTAATTGATAATTTTCATTTAATCACTTCATTCACTGCTCAATCTGTCCAAGGCAAATCTATACCAAAAGTTAGCAGCTATTTCGATTAGATCATCCTTGAAATTAAAACGAGGATTATGGAGAAAGACTTCTTATTCCTTTACTTTTGTGCAAAAAAAGAAAAAAGCTCCTGGCTTCTATTTTGTATAGAAGCCGAAATCTTCGCTGGCTCTAAATGGCAAAGATCCACTGCCTACCTTATCTTCGCCCAGTACTTGTTTTCCAACTCGGATTATATTATCTGATTCGGCCTTGGAATTAGAGGTCATCACTGATATCATAGGCTCAAATTTCACTGAAAATCCTTCATCTTGAATTTATTGAAGAAGCAAATTGATTTTTTCGAGAACAGCCTCAGTGATATCTTGATCAAAAGATCGAAGGGTTCCTTACAATCGAACAGATTAGGAAATTACATTGTATCTTTAACCTGCCTGAAAAACAGGTAAAGTGCAAACAAAATTCTTACCTGATTTTTATTTTAGATCTTTTAAAAAAGATTGAAATTTTTGATAAAAGTCAATTGCTTTCCAAAGGGCTACTTTGCATCTTTCTGGCTAACTACCATGGCCTCCAGTTCCGATGATTGTGATCTTCAAGACAGTAATTTGGCTCATAACTGGGCCCTCTTTGCACCAAATATCTCCAAAATTACCTACTGGCCAATTATGAAATCCGTAAACTTCATCGACCCCTTCTAAACAACCTTATTTAATCATGAGTTCAGCACCACTAATTGGTCCTTCTTCACTTGGTTGAAACAGGAGTCTGATTATTTTATTGCTTGGGATGTTTTTAAGTTCCTTCAAAAAAAGGGGAACAAAACCAATTAAGCAAGTCATATGTCCATCATGACCGCACATGTGAGCTGCTCCATGATTTTTAGATTTGTATTCTAAATCTTCACTTTCTTCCACCATCGATAAAGCATCCATGTCGGCTCTGAAGGCGACACAATAATCTTTGCCTTTAGGCTAGGCCTAACCTTTGAGATCAACGACCAATGCCGTGGGTACAGTATGATAAGGTTTGTTCAGTGATTACTTTGGTACTCCAAAAGAAAAGAGAATGATGATGATCCTTTCCCTGGTCTAAACTTATTTCATTGAAATTTCAGGATGCTGATGCAATTCCCTACGAAAAGCTATCAGTTTCTTCAATAGTTAAGAATCCATGATTGACTTAAGCAAATATCTATTTAATAAATTGATTGCATATCATTTAAGCACGATTTACTAAATTAATGAAATTAAATGATAACATTATCAAGCCCCCATTTAAAATCTATCCCTCACCAGTTTCATCCAAAATTTAGAAACAATATCGATTAGTTTATCATTAAAGTTATAATTAGAGCAATGAGGTACTCCAATATGCTACTCATCTCTCCCTCCCATAAAAAAATAGGCGCCAGGGACAGTCTTCAAATATTATCCAAAATCTTCGCTTGCCTTAATAGGTAGTAACCCAGGACCAACTTTTTATTCCCCAAATTATAGCTTAGCTAACCTTAATATATGTTCAGTAGATTTATGCTAATTTATAAGAAGACACCCATGACATTCTTAGAATGAGGTAGTAAATCCTTAAAGTTAGATGATACGAAGCTATTCAGTAATCTTATTGATCAAAACATTGGTGGCTTATTCAGAATAGCTCCGTATTGTTCCTTAAATTCTTACCTATTCTGAACAAATATTATAAGAATTACCAGATTGAAACAAAGGTAGAGTACAGGTAAAATTGCTTCCTTACTTTTTACATAGTTATTCTATAAAATTGACAATGTTTTTATAAAAAGCAACTGCCCTATCCAAAGCAAAATGGTTCACCTCTTAATAATGGCTCTATCCTCGATCTCCATAAATCTTAATAATAACATGAGTAATCACACTCATAATGGGACCCTCTTTGCACCACACTTCTCCAAGCAGAGAAATATTTGCATTATGAAAACCATAAATTTAATCAACTCCTTCCAAACAGCCATGACTGATCATTATGATAGCTCCATTATGTTTTTATTCAGCCGGTTGAAAGAGTAATCTTACTGATTTATTGCTTGGTATCTGACTGATTTAGGCCAGGAAAAGAGGAATTAAGGCTAACAGACAAGTAGTGTGCCCATCATGTCCACACATGTGAGCTGCTCCTTAATTCACTGACTTGTAGGGTAAGCTATCATTATTTTAAGTCATATTTAGAGCGTCAATATCAGCTCTAAGTCCAAGACAAAAATTCTTCTGGTGAGGGGCTGCTTCTCCACGAATATCAATCCACAGTCCAGTCTTCGGTAATAGTGTGATCCACTCCTATTTGACTCCTAATCTTATGGCCATATTTTTGATTCTTTTGGTTGTCTCTATCTATTGATGGGAAATTTCAGGATACTGGTGAAGTTCCCTTCTAAATTTAATCAACTCTTCGATCATCTTTATCCAATATTATAAATTTTAATATTTTAATATTTTTTTGCCAATTATACTGAATGTAGTTAGTTCGTCCAGTCACTCATAAATTTAAGAAGATCTTTCAATTCAAATTTTATTTTATTTTCAAATTTAAAATAATGCTTGGTTAAATCGGGAGATCATACCACGCGATTTGGGTTGAAGAAATATCTGATGATAAATTCTTAGAGTTCCTATCGGGTAACCTTTCCGTTGCGACTTTTGTCGATAATTTGCACATAAGAGGCGATGTCCGTCGCAGTTGGCTGGAAACTCTTGTTCATAGCACGATAGCAATCCACAAGCCATTTTGCTACTTCTATGGTCTCACAAACTCCATCTCCATTTCCATCATAAGTCTCAATAATCTTGCTGAGTTATATGATATAAACCGAGCCAGGTTGCGACATTCGTCTCGAGTGAAGAGCCCTCCATTCTCAACAGTAGTGTAATTGGTATCGAAACCACCCTGGTTAGATGTGACCTGGGATTGAGCGTAGTTGGCGGATTGAGGGAAACCGAAATTGCTCATTTTTAATTTATAGTGCTACGGTATCAAGCAAGCAATAAATAGTGATGAAATGATTTTAAACAAATTATAAATCAAAAGATATATTTTAAAAAATAATAATATACCTCTGAACTTTAGCCGTAAATTACTTCTTCCAAATATGCTAATCCGACAATAAGTAAAGATATTCAAGCAAATAAATACAATCATATTCTGTTGAGGATCAATGCTAATGGGACAGAATTCTGTTGAGAACTTCAACTATACGATCCACTTTCACCATTACCTCATTTTACGAAGCCTCTAAATCAAAACTTTACAAAATTAGAAGAGTAACATACTCTCCGAAAGATTCGTTTAAATGCCGACTAAGGATTCCTAGTAGTGCCTCTTTGGAAATAATCTATCCTCTCATTTTTTATAGTTATGGCACTAATTTTTTGCTGCGGGCCAGCAGACATCGCCAAATGTCTTAATTTTTAGAACTTTTGCACTCTAAGAGTTTATTTACTGCAGCGTTAAGGGTGGTGATGCATAAATCTCGAGAAACAATGGCTTTCTCGTTATAGACAACCCGATTTGTTTGATCATCCTCCACGATATAACGAGCAAGTTTCATGGCTTAGCTTCTCTCAAGTCGAAGTGGTTCGTCAGAAAATATTTCTACTAGTCGGCCACACCGCAACTCTTCTTCATCTTTTGTGAAGAGATCACTGAGTTGATGAATGGTTGCATTATTTAACAGCGTAGCCAGCACCATCAAAGAAAGTTCTATATCTTAGAATCGGACAGGCGGTAAGTGTTCAATCCTCTGCACAATAGTGATTTGCCTCTTTTCCTTTTTCTTTTTGCGAAATTAGTTTTCTAACAGGCGTACATTGTCCTTTTCTCGCTCTAGTTAATCCCTAAGCTACTATATGATGCGTCTAAAGCGGGCATTTTAAGCCCTCAAATCATTCTTTTCCTTGTCATCATTGGTCAGTTTATTTTCATTAATTTTTTAATTCTTCTTGAGTTTTTGATACTCACTATTGAGAATATCCTTCTAGCTCTCTAAGCGACGTTGATCCTCTTTCAGGTCTTCAATGGCCTGTTTTAGTCTGGCCACTTCTTAGTTTTCCTTCTTTTGCTCTTCGATTTTAAGTTGATTGACTCTCTTAAATAGCAAATTCTTGTTTTAGTTATTCAGTTTTTATATCTCTGCTTCTTTTAAAGTTAGTTTGCTTTTCAAAGTGTCGATTTACTTCCGGAAATCGTTCATCTGTCTGCGTTGAATGGCTTGGCGCGATTTCAATAAATTTTTATCATTTTCAAAGAGACGAATGGTAGCTTTATGCTTTTAGTTCTCCTCCTTGATTAATTTCAGAAATTTATTTTATAAATTTCCCTATGGCTAATCAATAGCAGTCATAGAAGTAATGATGCATTTAAGACGAATAGTTTAACGTAGCAGATACTCTTTTTCGACACTTGCCTCATCAAAAACACAAACATGGGGGAGATGTTTCAACTCTTTGATTTTTTATTCAGCAGAAAGGTACAATTAGTTGAGTTATTGTATCTTTTTCTTTAAAATTTCAGTGTAGACAGGTTGTTTCTTGCTCTCATCCTGCCCCATTGCCTGCTCCCACTTCTCTTGAATTCCTTCCAAAAACTTAATCTTTCTTTAATACTCACTCATCTTAAATTTGAGAGTGGTGGTTGTTTGCTGTTCGGTTTTAAGCTGTTGTTTAATGGCCAAATTCTCTTCCATTAAAGTTTAATAATCCCTTTTTTCAAACTTAGGGTCGTACTTACGAATTTCTAGAGACTGTCTTTTATCGAGATTAGCAGCAGGATGTAACAATTTCTCAAGGATGTTATCACTAGTTAACTGCATGTTATCGATATTTTTGAGTTCTTCCTTGCTGAATAGAGACAAACGTACATATCTGGCTCTTTGTGTTGTGTCAAACTCTTCTTTGAAAGTATACGCTTCATTTATCGAAATCAATAACTTTCTATCGGCTTAACTCAGATTTTAGACCATTCCAACTTCATTACTTCAACTAAAAATGCTGGCATGACTCTTCAAAACTTTATTTCAACTTGTTATATAAGTGTTTGCGCTTGATTGTTTATTACTAAACCTATAACTCGGCGCCAAATTGCATGAGTCTTGACAAGTTCTTTAACATGCGGCCTAAACCTGCACAACAGAAGATGGATCTCTAAAACCCATAGAAGGAGAATGCTCTCCCCTGGGTGGAAAAATAGTATTTCATTGTTGACTTAGTCGCCCCAATAAACTAGAAGATATTGCATTTCAAGACGAAGTTACAAGTTCACTGCAGAATGTCTTAAAAACTGGAAATGTATCGCTTTTATCACTAAGTTACCTCACCTTCTATTTTATGGTCCTGCAGGGACAGGCAAGACCTCAGCTATTATAGCACTCAGTAAATAGCTCTTCGGGTAACTATCGAAACACACAGACCTAAGTTCTATAAAGAAAGAGTATTGGAGTTGAATGCTTCTGATGAACGAGGCATTGCAGTGATCAGAGAAAAAGTGAAGCGATTCGCTCAGCTCATGTGCGTAAAAAACACAGACAAGTAAGGTGTGAGAGACATAGAAACTATCCGTGTCCTAACTTTAAAGTGATCGTGCTTGATGAGGCCGATCTTATGACGAGCTAAGCTCAAAGTGCTTTGAGAAGAGTAATAGAGGATAATAGTAGCACTACTCGTTTTTGCATCATCTGTAACTATATTACCAAGTAACTTCAATAAAATTCAGGATCATTGAACCTCTCTCTTCAAGATGCGTCAAATTTAGATTCAAATCCATTCCAGAAAACGCGCAACTCGAGAAACTTAATGCTATCTGCACTAATGAAGGAGTACGGCTTCAACAAGGACAGCTCCATGCTCTTCTCGAGAAAGGGGATTTGAGGCAATCCATTAATAGTCTGCAGAGCTTCCACAGACTCACCATCATCCCAGAGGAACTATTACCTGTAACTGAGAGTTTTGGTGAGACAGTTATGGACCAAATTTGCATGTGTTCAAACATAAAGGATGTATATAAGTTGGGATTAGAGCTTGGGTATGAAGGTCGTGCTTGTGATGAGTTGCTGCATGCATTGTCGCGATGTGTAATAGCAAAAGAATCAAATGAACGTAAAAAGGCCATAATGTTGGAAACTTTGAGTCGAGCGGAAGAATCTCTCCTTTTGGGGGCAACTGAATTACCAGTGGTGTAAGTGTTGACGTCTCTCTACTATGTGATGCATTTGCAGATGTGATGTGATGTGTTTGATTCTATGAAATAATATACTTTAATCATGTCATTAAATAGTTGGCTCAGACAAAGACAGGTTGTGGGTGCTACTGCTGTCCAAACTGCAAAATCAAAATTACGCGCCTTGAACAGATGATTAATGAGCTATTTTGCTTGATGAGTGAATATTTGCCGGAGGAATTGGAGGGGCTCAAACAAACACATCTTACCTCAGGCGATGAAATCTACCATCCAAGTCCAGGAAAAGTTCCACGAAAATACATTATGAAGCAAAAAGAAAAACCGGAAAAAACATCGGGGACATCCAATGATATGAATCAAAGGGGCAATGCCAAAGGGATTGAGCACGTGCAAAAATCATCCAAGAAAAGTGACGTCTCTTCATAAAAAACAAAATCCAGGAAAGATTTTACTTTGGACTAAAAAAAGTAGATTGTAGCGAAAGTACAATAAAGCGTACGAGTTGGTGGTAAAATTGCAACGGTCTGCCAGCAACTCGGTATCAGTGACCGTTCCTACCAGCGATGGAAGATGATGATCGATAGTGGTTTGGACGTCGACAACTCCGATGACGACATGGTAATTCATCATTCTAACTTTTGATATTTAATCACTTTATCAATTAATAAATGAAAAGATCATCCGTCTTTTGAGATTAAGTGCAGTTCAGTTGCCATCTTTTTTGCAATATAGATGTCATTGTGCATTGCATTTAAAAAACTGTCGAAGGTTTAGAATTTGCCTTAGAAACGGATTAATTCCAATAACTTCATATGTACTACGCACTCGTAAAAATCACCTTCAAATTAGTTGAACACATAGGTTTATATTACTCTTTTATTCAGTAAATTTTAATAGTGAGGGTTAGTTCCTATGCAACACACTCCACCGTATTTGGTTCCTCCTTCGAAACTGAACTAAACCAGGTAAACTCCGTTTGGATAGTCATTGATAAGTTATTATATCTCTTTGGTGACGGTGATGTTGGCTGTGGGAAAACCCAATTGTGTTTTGGCAATTCCCTTTCCATGAATTACAACTGAGGAGAACTCCACACTATCAACGGGCATACTAGTACCCCAATCGGCAAATTCTCCATTCTTTGGTCGTTCATGTAAAGGTATTACAGAAAGTAGAGTTTCAGGTTTTTTTAATAGTACTGAATATTTTTTCTAGTACGCTTGAATTCTGAGGCTGGCATGAAGTTATAAGATTTGTTCATAATTAAATCCATCATATCTTCTTTGGCAAATATCTCGAAAGGACTCAATTGGTCTAATTTAAGTAAGAATTACAGAAAACCGCTCTGAGAGCCTAAACCTGTTTTCTTCGCAAAATATCAGAGTAAAAAGCATAATTGTTGGGAGTTATAGTTGAAATGACTATATGTATGAAGCTGTACTTGGGTGATAGTAATGGATGATGGGCTTAACCACTTGTATGTACTTGTTGAAGTACCGTTACTGAAGCTATGTTTTAAGTTCGTTTTTGTTGATTTACATCCAGCGCTCAAGGCTGGATAAGTAGTTTGCTAGATCTAAAATGCAGGAAAGATTGATCAATTGTTTAACCATGACGTTTAGAAAATATACGCTATTTTTATGCAACTAATTAAAGGAATAACAACAGAAAATAAGCATTCATTAAATATACAACATCTAGTAAATAAAAACGGATTTTCAGTTCCATGCAACAATTGGAGAAAACATTTATCAATTAGGTTATCACATATTCAAGGGGAGCTTTTGTGAAAAACTACCGTCTTTAGATGATTGGGAATATCGAGTGACTACCATAACAAAAATCATAATTATTACAACTAAATTTCATCCTAATACAATTATATACAAATTTAACTACTTTATCATCTCCTCTCTAATTATTTAAACTCAAAGAGCTTTATTAGCATTAGACTATACTTCTTCATCACTTGACATCCAGCAACGCCTGAATGCTGACTATTGTTGGTCGATTGATAATCCAAGCTATAGAGTACCTATAATTGACGTATTATTAGAAATATATGCATGACGATAGCAGGGGTAAGACAAGCACATTTTGATGCACACCTCTTGAAAATACCCCTTTGTTTAGCATTGTTGAGTACACTTGTACACGAGCCTTCCATATTGCTGTTGATCATTCTTCCCAAAGGTGATAATTATGCAGCAGATTATCAGCACGATAATTTTTGCCACCATTATATATATTATGCAATCTGCGCATTTATAAATTTGTTACGATATGCGGTCTTCGCTAAAATTAACCTCGACGACCAAACTAGGCAAGGAGGAAGCGAGGAAGTTTAAGATCATAGTGAATTGTTTGTACGAGGCCAGTGACTCCTTCGACTTTCGAGAACCAGTTGATTGGAAGGGGATGGGTCTCACTGACTATCTGACTATCGTCAAGTATCCCATGGATATGTCGACTGTGATGCGAAGGTTGAAAGAAGAGCGCTATACGCGTGTTGAAGAGGGAGTGGATGATCTACAGCTTATCTGGGATAATTGTAAGGCCTATAATCCAGACAATTCATGGATACACTCTGTGGCTGAAAAACTTGAGCGCTCTTTCAAGAAGATGGTACGTAATTATTTCCCTGATCTTAACATCACTATTCCGACAAGTATTTCCAGCTTATTCAGAACCTATTGAGGAACAGAAAGATACTACTGGACCTGCAAATCTTTTTGAGGATGAAGGCTAAGATATCACTTACCAACAAAAACTTAAGTTTAGTTAGGAACTCAGCTTTCTTTCCTCCGAACATTTGTCCAAAGTCCTTGATGAAATAATAGCCAAGTGCCCTCAAGCCTACCGTGATATGGGCGAGGGAAAGGGCCAAGTGTTAGTCGATAATATGGACCTCATTTTCTTCAACGAAATATCAATGTATAATTAATATTAGATAGCATGGCTCGCAATCTATTGGCTTCTGGCAATGGCGAACCAATGGACTAGGAAGGAGACGATAAACCCATTCGGAGTAGGGGGAGAGGCCGTCCTCCGAGCTCACAAAAATCTTCTTGATTGACAGCTATACTTAATTGTTAATTGTTTTAATCTCAGCATCTGTTGCATACTTTAAATTTATCATATGAGTTTTCCCCTTTATCATGAGGATCTCTGTTAACTTTTTGAACGAGCCGATTGTCCATCTATCTTTGGACGGCGGGAAAAGAACGATAACAGTCTTAACGAGTTGGAAGTTGAAAACCTGGGCTTGGAATAGTCAATCAAAGCAATGAAGGCTATTGTTGAGGCAATGGTTTATCTAAGACTGAACCTGGTGATGCCTTGTCAATTGAGATTCAATTATGTTCTTCGCAGGAAAGGTCAGTGGGGTCTTTGCCACGCAATCTGCGAGCGAGGTGAAGATCTAGGGAGCTAGACTTAAGATAGTTATAACCCGGAAGAATTTTCATATCATAACGACGCTGAGGACTAGCTTGTTTGGAATATGGGGAAGATTTGGCTGCGATTTTTCACTGTTCAGCCCATCCGTATACGTAATATGAATCAAAATAAAATAAACCAAGCAATTGATACAGGAGTAGAGAAAGGAGCTGTTAACTCTCTCCTTAAAAGAGTTCTAAATCGTAAGGATAGGATTAGTTTTTAAGAGTTAGTTTCTTGCGAATTTTTCACCCCTGAATCATAAGAGAAGAGTAAATATTTTTCATCAGTAATTAGCCACCTCAAAACTCTATCAAGCATTATGCTAACTAGTAAAACTCACATGAGTAAATTAGCATCCAAAAATCCCTACCTGCAGGAATTACGCTACCGTCACTTCATGGAATACCTTGAGATAGATGTTTTTCTAGAAAATATTAAGAGTGACATTCGTAGAGATTATTTCACTGGCGAGGAGAGACAAAAAACCAGTTGCGAGTTCACTTTTTATATCATTAACTTGCAAGATTATATGAACATGGTCAAACTCAATACCTAACGTCTTTAAATGAGTGAGCGCTTTGATGGCATAGAAGACCGCATCTACTATTCCCGTTTCACTGAACGTATGCTCAAGCTCAAGGAAACTATCGATCGTAAGGCTAAATTGCTAAGAACCAATGCATACCTGGATCCATCTCTACTGAAGTTCCTGGAAGTTCCTGAGAAAATGGATCCTATGCTAATTTACGGATAATTTAAAATGGTAAGAGTAAGCTTATGCAGTGCATGATCGAATACGTCGAGTATCTCAATGATGATCTAAGAGCAAACGAAAATGATTTGGCATCCTTACGTATGATGACTAAAATCTACATTGCAAGAACTAGCTCATACATCTTCGACGAATATCGGAAAGAGGTTTTCGCACCGTTTCTTCAATCAGAACAGGATTTTAGCATAAAGAAGATCTTGGGAAGGATTAACGAGTGCAAGAAAATCGAACCCTTGAGAGCTTTACTTTTGAATATAAAGTAGTTTTACTTTAAAAACTGATAATATCAATTTTATTTTTCCAATTTTGAAATCAAAGAAACATCACCAACAGTCTTTATTTTTGATTAGATTTCTTTTCACCAATAAACACTACAATACATAATTTAGCTTCTATTCTGTATCAAACAAAATTGGGTGGCATTAATTTTATTCCATGAAGAGTAATATCTATTCAAAGGTTAAAACTATTAATCTAGACTCACATATTTTTAGGTAGGATTTTGCACCCATTCGGTCCAAATTGCCATCGCATCTGCTCAAGACCTTGGCATAAAGAAAGCGAAGATAGCCTAAACTTAAGATAATTGCAAAGAGGACCAATGCGAGCTATTTCACATAAGACCAAGACGGATTACAGAAATTATAAGTTTTAACTCCGTTGAGAATGGCTTTAAGTGATCAGAAGACAGCCAACGATAGCTTTTTAACCAATAATAATCGATCTAAAACAATATTTTCAAATAAAAGGCACAGCTCGCAAAGTGAACATCTTCCCAATTTTAGAAGATACCACGCGAGTCCTTTCCTTCCTAAGAATCCAAACGAGACCACTACCAAATTAAACGAATAATAAGTTTAATAAAACTAGGATCTTTTCGAAATAGAATTGAAAGAAGTAAGCCCAATGCATAATAAAATTCGATTCGAACAATAGCGCAAACTTAATCTCAATCCCTACACAAAGGACGAGTATATTTATATGAAAAATCAGCAGATCGATCAGATGATTCGAATACAGCGTTCAGGAAAATTGAGGAGGATCAGCAGCATGTAAGGGTGTTGATAGCTAGAACCAAATCGTACAAGGTGGGAACAATCGAACTGATACCATCCAGTAACCACAAGACCATCTCTCTGAAAATGCAACCTCCCAATCATATGCAAACAAATGACCATCATAAATCCTAAACTAAAACGCAGGCCAAGAGATAAATGTAAGTTGAGCCTTCTCCATGGGAGTGGGGACTATTTGAATAGCAAAAAGATGAGCTTTTATGATACTAAGTGTTTTCGATAATTCATTATGAAACCATTAATTAGGATCAACTCATATATATAAATTATGAGCGAGCATAAACCGAAGTGATAAAAGTCATCCGATTCTGTTCTGGCTGAACAAATAAAAATACTATGCGTTCGGAATTGATTGCACTGATTTATGTATTTCAAATGATAATATTAATCTAGTGGTGAGAAGTAAGTTTAGGGCTGTTTAAAATCGGTGCTGGTTGACTCCTTTTGCCTATCATTTACCCTCTAACAAAATTGTAATAATTTTAGATTGCAGTTCACGTAGTTGTATGTAATTCTCTAATTAATTCAATTAGGAAGAACCAGACATCAGATCATCAATGAAACAGTCTCAATTGGCTAAATCCCGCCTTCCATGATTGAAGTTGCTGGCCTGCAGCACTCAGTCTTTTACTTTTTTTGCTTTAGCACAGAGGATAAGTAGATGCAATTGAAGAAAGGGAGGGAAATAGCGCGAATTTACGGCCCAAAAAAATGGACAAAGAAAGCACAGGAGACCTAAATCGGAGATTAAATATTTCTTTAAGTGAAAATTTGAATTTGTGGTAGTGGTTAGAGTTTGTGGTGAATTGAAAATGTCAGTCAATGGTTCAAGTTAACAGTCAGGAAAAGGAACAATGCAGGTATTGAGCAAGCGGGAACAGATGAAGCTTGACCAGGCCATCAAAATTATTGAATCCCAGGAGGTAACCACTCTATCAACTCAGAAGACATAGATTAAACATCCCAAACGCAGGGCGCACCATCACCCCTCGCCAAATGAACCCCAACCCCGCAAGCAATTCAAGGTACCCCGCCCCTTACCCAGGTTGATGACTCACAGCAATCAAACAATCATGATTAACCCATATCATCTCCTGCAGACAGTAGTGATCTCCTCTCTCGGAGCTCACCTCTGGATACCAAGCCCCCTAAATAAACTCCTAATCATCTAAACCCGGCCTATGAACTGCCAGAAGGTATCATCTTGCTCATTTAGGTTAAGGAAATATCTTCAACTATCTCATGTGTTCAACCTACGCTTAAAAATAGAAGCAGATGGATAAAGAAGGTCAGAACTGGAGTGCAATTGACCAACTCGGCAGTTAATTTTTAAAATTACTGGACAGTTCTGCCTCTGCGAGGCTGTCTCAAAAGTTAGACGATAAATTTAAGGAAGTAAAGGATCGACTAAAGGAACCTCTCGGAAAAGTTCACAGATAATTCAACCAGAAATTCCTCAAGAGATAGTTCCTAGCACAGTGATAAGTTCTCATATTCCATTATTCCTAAATTAACCCTCATAATTTCTAAATCGAGATGATGAAACTGCCAAATAGATGTCCCGTGTTGTGAGTAAAAGAACAAAAAAATACGAGTTTTATCTATTGACAGTAATTCAAATATAATGTTATTTGAATAAACCCTGTAATCTCCATTTAAACTTCAATTCCTATTTGATTAAACCTTAATGTACTCATGCTCCTACGACAAAATGATTTTTGAAGCAGAGCAGAATAGCTGAACTAGGTTACTTTTTAAAGCAATTATTTTGAGATTGTATGCCCACCACTACCAAATATACTTAGACGATCTGATGAATATTGCAATTAATTGGCAGACAATCAAAACATTCCCTTAAATTGACTTGCATAAGCCATTGGACCCACTGGAGGATGCGCCTTTATTAGCAAAATTGTACCACTGCGGTGAATTTCGTAAATTTAGGTGTCAAATCTTTACCATTTAGTCGGATATAGGCTCCCCTGTTACCAGAAAAATCACAGTAGTTCGGAGCACTAAAGATAGTGATGCATCTTCCTCCATGAGCCTATTCGTAACCCTCGTCTTTCACTTCGTGCGATCTAATCAGAATACCTAAATAACTAATGGAATACTGAGGCCATTTGTATCAAGAAATTTTTTAGTAATATCAGGGCCAAAACCCATAGAGGCACCTCTCTTACTCGGTGATCGTCCATTTTGGGGAGTTGGGTCAGCCCAAATTAAATCACACATCATTCCTTTTTCAGGAGGCTCAACAAACCTAAAAGCTTCTCTGATATCTTTAAGAGAAATAGAATCTTCAGAAGGAAGACCTCCGTGACAGACCATAACCTTTTTGTTGTAAATATATGCAAGGGGTAGTGCGCAAAACATCTCTGAAAATGCCTCATAAACCCCAATATCTTTGTATTTGGCTTCCACTTCTCCCTTAAAACCGTAGATATGATTTACTTGCTTAGCTTCGTGATTGCCACGAGTCATATGTAAAAAGTCTTTGTTGGCAACTTTCCAACCTATGAGTGTAAGCATACACTAGACTGAAAATGATCCTCTGTCTACGAAGTCGCCGTTAAAGTGATATTTGTTGTTAATAGCTGGAAATCCGTTGAGTTTAAAGATATTAAAGAGATCGTAGTATTGTCCATGAATGTCGCCACAAATTGTGATCTCCTCAGTTTCTTCAATAGGATAGTCAACCAAGGTTTCATAAGAGTGAAGAATTTCTTTGCATTTTTCTATCAACTGCAGCGTATACCTTTTGTGCAATGCTTTTTGATCCTTGAAGCTTTACATCAATTTAATCATCCTTCATTAAACATTATTTACCATTATGCAGAAACATTCTCATTTTATTCGAGTCTAAGACCATTATAATCATTCTCAACAACAATTTCTCTCCAATTCCTATAAGGCTTTTCCTTCTTTGGACCTCTCTCCTTATCATCATGCAGCGATGCCAATTTTTTATTGCGAATGTACTCATCATTCTCGTTTTTGCAGTTGACTAATTTAGAATAAATGAATTCATCCTTTTTGCCTGATATTTCAAAGGCCTAAATGGCAGTGAAAATACTTTTAAATAAGCATTATAGGCTTATTTGTAATGCAGCAACACCTCTTGGGCAAAGGCCAAACGAAGATAGGCCTTTTCATAAGTTGGATTATTTGTTATACTACTCTCGGCATCAGGAATAGCTAGCCCATAATTTTATAGTTTGATTTGTGCGAAGGAACGGTTCGCATAGTAGATGCTGAGTTTATTTTTTGGCACTCGGGAGCCTTAAGCAAGGGCAGTTTCAATGGCTTTCGAGTACAAATCGATTGCCTTTTCAAAATGATTATCTTTTAAGAAGACATTACCATCCTCTTTGAATTTTTAGCTTATCGTGAGTGGATCTAACATATCGACAGTCAAAGTTGTTTGATATTAATATAAATAATCAAATTAATTATTTTAGTCAATGGTGGTAATTCCTAAGACCAGGAAGACTTACTGCTCTAAGTGCAGAACTCATACTGTGCATAAGATTACCCAATACAAAAAAGGAAAAGAAAGCAAGGCAGCCCAAGGAAGAAGGCGTTACGATAGAAAACAGTCAGGGTATGGAGGACAAACCAAACCTATCTTCAGAAAAAAAGCTAAGACTACCAAGAAAATTGCGCTGAGACTGTAGTGCTCTAAGTGCAAAAGACGTCGTGTTATATTGGTTGGCCGTGCAAAAACAGTGGTCTTGATGGAGATCAAGGACATTAAAAAGAAGAATCAGGGAAAAGGAGATGCCCTCTTTAAATGATAGTTAGCTATTCAATCCCATTCTAATTTAACTTTGCCACGATTGAAATTAATTCTTTTAATTTACTGATACTGATAGTTATATTTGAGCTTGAATTGCTTCTCCTTATTTGACAAATATCAAGGTTATGACCTCTTCATAGTCATTATGCTAGACAATTCATTCAAAAATTAATCAGCCAAGATACCCATTAGTTTTATTATACGGCATAAACACCAAGATTAATAATTTACAAAAATGAATTTATCCAATAGATACGACTATTCATTCAAACTCATTGTTATTGGAGACACTGGAGTTGGTAAGACAAGCCTCATTGGACGGTTCGTATAGAATAAATTTGATCCATATCATTAGTTTACCATTGGAGTAGAGTTCGCCTCCAAAAATATAGCCATCAACGGTAAGACTATTAAACTTCAAATTTGGGATACAGCTGGGCAAGAGGAGTTTAAAGCCATTACTCGCTCCTATTACCGATCTTCAGCTGCTGCTCTAGTGG
>Ga0302188_10000158_pt1 | contig 56139 bp, 74 predicted proteins | sample II_Bog_E2_1_FD_198783 | JGI IMG/M metagenome (GOLD analysis project Ga0302188, IMG submission 198783) | Peat permafrost microbial communities from Stordalen Mire near Abisko, Sweden - II_Bog_E2_1 | ecosystem: Environmental > Terrestrial > Soil > Wetlands > Peat | place: Sweden: Abisko... | reverse complement strand
TCTCCATGTCGGGGAGTGACGCCTTGATTTCTATTCCAGCGGCATTCAAAGACGTGGCAACGAGAGTAAAGTATAAATGCAAAGCTCGATTCTGTGATAGCGTTCTCTTGTTATCTATTTTTGGTTTCTCTTCCATATCACTCAAATGATTCGGCCCAGTGGGGCTTAGCGATTATGTCGTGAATCTTATCCTCTACGATCTTTATACTCGCAGGCTTGCGTATTACTAAGCCATATTCATTCAATAGAGTTCACGGCCCGCTTTGACGGGCAGACACACTTGGTAATACAGCCTTGCGGCCTTGGTTGAGCCTCCCCAGTGTCTCATTATGCACCTTTTAGCGACTCCTCGGCCGCCTCATGAACTCAATCAAATGAACAAGTTTTTGAGCTTTCGTTCTGTTGAGTACACAGCCGAACCCGTTGCCCACCAGGGCGGAATCGAACCATTCAACGCGTAAACTATGTACTCGACGGAACCGACGAAGACGGAACCTCGCCAGCTCGCGCTACCATTGGCTAATCCATTATACTACTTTATTCAGGTTGTTCCAGTTTGTTTTCTCCGCCTTCAAAACCCAGAAAATGGATAGAGGCATCGTTACACCTACAGACTCCTTCCTTTTGCGTCTTCTTCAATTCATCTATCAAATCCTCTACGCACTTGTGTTGTTCAAAATAGAATTCACTTAAGTTTTCTTCATCAGGATCATTTGAATAATCCGGCGCATCTATAACCATTTGAATTCGTAGTTCAACTAATGCCTTTTTCATAGTGTTGTAGAGCCACAGGTGAGACAAAAAGACATACAAGCCTAGCCGTTGCCGTTGCCGTTGCCGTTTCCGTTTCCGTAGCCGTTGCCGTTGCCGTCGCCGTTGCCGTTTCCGTAGCCGTTGCCGTTTCCGTAGCCGTAGCCGTTGCCGTCGCCGTAGCCGTTTCCGTAGCCGTCGCCGTAGCCGTCGCCGTCGCCGTTTCCGTAGCCGTTGCCGTTTCCGTAGCCGTTGCCGTTTCCGTAGCCGTAGCCGTTGCCGTTTCCGTAGCCGTCGCCGTAGCCGTTGCCTGACGCGATTGTAGTGGTCATATTACTCACTCCAGTTCGCCACCTTAGCGATGGACTTTTGAGCTTCTTCGGTACATGGGATTACTTCAATTACTTCTGATAATTGCACCTCGTTAACTTCGCAAGGAAACTTACATTCTTTTGGTTTACTCACACCTTCCATAGCAAGTTGAGAGAGTGAAGCGGCTCCTGCCCAGTACCACAAACGTCGAGCATTCAAAACGATACCTTCTTTTCCCACGAGACTTTTGAGATAACCAGCGAATACACCAGCACTGTAAGTACGAACAATGCAGTATTTCAAACCGTCAGTGTTCACAGCTGTTTGGCCTTTAATTGTTCCTTCTGGGACGTAGGTTACTCCGTCGATAATGATTGATTTCATATGTTTATTGATATTTTATTAGATTAGTAGGTGAGACATGAGCATATTAGTACTTCAAAGCTTTTTCCAAGTGGGTACGAATACGCTTTAGCTCGACCCGTCCGTCCTCGTTTTCGTCTATATGGTATTGAACGGCTACAATAAGTCCAGCAACATCTGCCCTCGAAAGTTTTAAGGCAACCATTCCGTCGGATTCAACGTTATGGTCTGGCTTGCAGAATGTGTCATGTTTAATTTTCTCAATGATTTTATCCATTTCCTTTTGGTTCCTTGGTATCTTCACAGAGACTTTTGTCTCAAGTGATACGGATTTTAAGTGTGTCATAAAGTCCTTTTCAAATCCCGTCATTGGATGAGCGCAAGAGGCACAATGAGACGGATTACAGAGGCAAGTTGTAATAAATCTGTCTTTGGCGTGTTTCTCGCAATGTGTCGTTTTAGATGACATATTGATACCGATATATCAGTTTGGTTTTAGTTTCATGCGTGGGTCTTCAGGTAACATTGTGCGTTCAAATTGAGAGGCGAACACTTGCCACTTCGCCTCACGTTCCATCCAGTAGACCTGTATCTCTTCGGGGGTGCGTCTTTTTAATTGAACAATGATAGCTCCACAATTCTTGCAAATAGGTAATGGATTTGGATCACCACCACCAGAACGGATTAGGTTTACTTCATCATGGTTGCAAGGCATATCATCCAATCGTATGTGGACATCTTAGAGCTTCGGCTTGCTTTAGTTGGGTTTGCATTTCGCCAAGAACAACCGCCTGTTTGAAACACATCGCCTGCAACCGTTCAATCTCACTTACTAGCTGGCCAAATGAATTTCGGAGGGCGACGATGAAATCGGCATCCTCACGAGTGAAGAAGTCGTCCGCGATAAAATAGACATCACCTGTTTCCATCAACGAGTTTATATTGACGGAAACTGTATCTTCATCAACTTCGTATTTCCCTTTCGTCGCCTTTGATTCGAGGTCTTTCAGTTTTTGGAGGTCGAGCATATCTATTCGTTTTTAGGCGCAAGAGCGAGGGCGGCGTCACGTTGGTCTATCCACTTCTGACCTAAAACCCACGAACCGTAGAAAGCATTGAGAATCTTCTCTACACTCTCTGAGTATTTCTGCCACTTAGCTTCACGGGATTCCCAATCTTTCTTCCAAATCGCGTAAACTGAAATCGCATCCGTTTTCTGTTCATTCTCTTTCTCCAACCGCTCTATCGTTTCGCGGAGACGGGTGAGTTCTTCGTTCTGCCCTCTATAACTTTCGGACAGGATTTTGTTTCCTTCGTGCCATTTCACCAATTTCTCATTCTCTTTCTCCAACCGCTCTATCGTTTTGGTTTTTTGAAATTCGCTTCCTTTGCAGTTGATAATCGTTTTTGAATCCTCTACAAATGCTGCTCGAAGGTATTGGACTTCTTCTTCCAACCGCTTTACTTTTTCCTGTTCATCACAGAGTTTATCAGCGAACTCGCCTTTGGCCTTGTTGCTGCGATCCAACCGCTCTAACTCGGCGATGAGGGAGGGGAAGGCCGCCAATACAGCCGATATAAACTTCAATTCATCTTGATTCAATTCGGTTGTCTCAACTCCTTCAATTTTAATGTTTGTCAGGATTGCTCGTGCGCCATCACGAGGTCCTTTCGTCGCCTTCGCTTCCAGTTTCTTCAACTCTTCGATTGTGTCGTGGATGGGCATATCAATACGTAATGATAGTAATAGCAATCCCGAGGATCACAACAGCTGTCATGAAACCGACCATGAAACCAATGTACCAAGAATCGTTCATACACCAAGTATCTTACGCGCCGCCTCCAACGTCGCGGTGCGGCAGTAGTTAAATCCATCGACGTAATATTCATCGCGGTAATAATCGTCTGGATCAACGGTTCCACGCACTAACGTCATCTTCATTTCTACTGGTAAACAACTCGTAACGAACTCCAGGGCGAAGCGTTGGAGGATTTCTTTTATGTCGTCGGGATAAAAGAACAAACCTTCACCTTTATCTATGGCTTGGAAACATTCATCAATGGTCATATTCAGGATTCGTTAGGATGGCGGCCAAAGGGGTTAGGAATTAAGCAACCAGGTTCCAACTAATATGCAGACGACCGCGGTCGAGGCGACAAGGAGAATGGTCAATCCCTTTCTCCATCCCTCTGTCAAAAATAACCCAAGAACAAGCAAGACAAAGGGAACTGATAAAATGCCATATCCTAGGACTTGTTTAAGGTTCATATTATTCTTCCACCGAATCAATCACTTGATTTAAGATGGCACGAATGACGGTTTGGTTGCTGGTCTTCTGCTTCTTAGCGATGCGTTCTATCTTGTCGAACACGGGGCCTTCAATACGCAACGCACCGATGATGCGCTCGGTCTTTTGATGGAGTTGAAGTTTCATAGTTAGTTGCGGGATGAAAGGAATGATTGAATGGATGAATCCGTTTAAAACCTGACTTCTTACGAGAGCCAGCATCCTTCAATCATCCATCACATCCCACAAGTTGGATTAAGATTTAGCGAGTTCGAGCAGGCGTGCTACATCTTTTCGTACTTGATCTCGTTCTAATTTTAATGCTTTATTTTCTGTCTCCAGACGCTCTATTGTCTTTATAATTTGGGGGAGCATGTCCCACAAGCTCATTAGATTTTTGTATTTTGTTGCGAATGTCATAAATTATTATTTTGTCATTCACCACTTTGCTACCAGGGATGGATGGCTGGCGGGGATTTAGATGAGAGGCGCGGGATGGCTAGTAATCCTTTGCCATTTCATTGATTCTGACTCGCGCCTTCTCTTGACGCTCCTTCAAGGACTTTTTGAAAGATTCAGGGACGTATGAGTAAAGATATTTGATGCGCTCTTTCGGTTCCATCAACACCATTACCTGCGCGTGATGTTTCCAAGCGTCTTCGTATCTGTAGCTTTCGGCCATCAGCGCGGGAACAGGCGCATCCACGAAAGTTAGGTCTGGTCTAACCAAGATTTCAATTTGTGGGAACCTAGAGAAGAATGCCTGTAAAAACGAATGGTCAAGACAGCTGTGATCGTCAACTGGATAAGACCTATAATCTATCATTTCAACAGCCGCATCCATCAAATCAGCTTTTCTTCCATAAAGATTCTCTAATGACTCACGCTGTCTTGATAGCCAAGCCTGTTGCCATCCACACGTAAATGCCAACAACCTTACAAGTTTTTCTTTATCTTCGAGTACGAAGCGAAATTGATGTTCTTGCATACCCTATTTCTTTATCAATTCATTTTTTAACCTCGTTCTGATTTGGTAGGTCGAGCTGGCGGCGTTTGTTCAGCACCCTGCAAAGCGATGCGGCATTCTTTTACTTGCCTTCGAGCAAGTGTTTGTGTTCCCAGATGTTGCCGATGACTTCCAGCTTGACCATGTTCGGTTTCTTGTAGGAGATACTTCCGTCGATTGGACGCGTCATTGTCTCTATTGGCAGGTTTTCGTCACCAATGAGTCTGACTCGAAATCCCGCCTGAGTTTCATCCCAACGAAACTCCCAAAGTTTACCAAAACAATCTTTTCCTAGATCTCCCTCGAAGCATTCCTTTCCTTTCGTATCGAGGAGGCCTGTAAATTGCATGAGTTCAACGTCTTCAATAGGACAAAATGACTGCCAGTTCCAAAGTCGTACTTCCTGATTTCCTGATAGCGTTTCATGGATGCTTCTTACACGTTGCATACCGTTTATCTTTCCATCAATGTCATCTGATTTTTCTTTCGACCATGTTTTGTGCCATGCTCTAAATCGTATTTCTCGCATATCCCTATTCACAATTAAACTTCTTTAACATCAGACCTGCGGACGTATTCCACTCCATCAATCGTGATCGTCTTTGTCATACATTTATTGGTTGAGTTTATTTAGTAATTCTTTAATGGCTTGCGCGGCAGCCTCGGCCTTCTCACGGGTGGGGAAGCAGTTGCCGACAGCAAATAACTTCTCTTCATGTTCGAATCCAACCTCTGACCAACCGACACCACAATACAGATTCACAAACCAATATTCTTTGGACGGCTTCCAGCGTGGTTTTGGTTGAGGGGGAGGCGCGTGGACGATTTCTTGTTTCAGGGAAAGGGGCATATTATTGTGAACAATGCGGGCATTTATTTATCCATGTTTCCTCGACTTGTTGGGCCGTCCATCCATTTTGTTTCGTTTCCTCGACAAATTCCTTGTAGTGAACGCAGCCAGTAAAAATCTCGCTTTCTCCGCACTCATCGCACTCGATCTTTCCTTCATTGAAATTGATTGACATAGTTCCTCTACTTTAGCACAGAGTGGGACACGGGTCAATTAGTTATCCACAAAAAAATACCACGGAGGTTTGACCGAAGTCTTTTTCCGTGGTACTTTGGGATCATGTTCGCTGGATCATGTTCGCACATATCCCGCAAAACATCAAGCGGGATTTGTTTTATGCCCGTGAGCTGACGGCTGGGAACGTGGTCGGGCGAATCCCGTGAGCCACCCCTGGATGCCAAGCCAAGTCACGGGAACTGATGTCGAGCGATGGAGCTACCCCAGGGCGGTAGTGACTAAACCGATAACAGCGTGTGATCAGCGTTCCTCCTTACGCTGATCGACGTAGGCAATCCCCATGGCGGGGCGAGTACAGAAGGCTGGTGAGACGATGGGAGAGACAACCCTATCAACGTCAATAACTAAATCCCTTAACTTACGGGGGCTTTTGTCTTCGCTTCCAGGACTGCCCGATATGATAGCTTGTAACAAGTGTTTGGAAAACAACTGGTCGTACCATCACGAAACGGAATCAACTGCGACGCATCGCATTAGCACAATCACCGCTACCTGTAAGATGTGCGGTTCAGAGGTTTCTTGGGATAAATCGAAACCGATTCCCAAAGGGGGATTGACGGTTACGTTTGAAACTATTGAAGGAAAAATGCTTCGCGATGGCAAGGCGTTTGAATTTCCAAAAAGAATTTATGAACTTGCTGGATCTCGTCCGTGATGAAAAAAACAAACAGAAGCTCGTAGATCAATGGGTAGAATCTCTAGAGCCTCCGTTTGGCGTCTTAGAAAGAATCCACAAGGAAAGATTGACAAAGCACCTAAAATCTGATAAAGTAGAGTCAACATGATGTTCATCCTCGGCCTAATTGTGGGTCTTCTCATAGCCTTTGGATGTTCTTTGGCTATCTTGGTCATCGAAACCAAGCTGCCAGCCTCTCGTAAGATCATCTACCGCGTCCAGCAGGCAGTACCACGCATCAAGGCGGCTATCCTCGACACGGACGACGAAACCCTGGCGCGCGACGAGCTGCTCGAAGAGAACGACCGAAACGGAGTGGATACGGAGCTTGAATCAATCATCTGATCTCTATGGCCCACTTTGGCGAAATGTACGTTCCAGGCATTTACCTCGAAGGCCCAATTCCATTACCAGATTCCGAGGCAGTTGTGTATAAAATCGCTGGCAAGTTGAAAGAGCAGCCGACAGAGTTTGAACCTGGTTCAGTGATCCCGAAGATCTACACCTGGGCGATGACGATGCGGCAAGACGATGTGGAACGCCTCGAAGAAGTGATCCAGGCCTCGTTGAGAGAATTGATCGGTTCGGCAGAAAAGATTGGCGGCTTCGACGAAACCTGGAACGGTGAATGGAAAACCAAATAGCCTATGCGCGTCCGCTGCTACGTCTGCCACAAAGATCACTCCTGGCAAGGACGACTGCCAGTCATCCCAGATCGGGTACGCATGAATCCCGACAACTGGTTCTTTCGTGCAGGCAACGCTACTTGTTGGAAGTGTAAGGGCTGGACACCACATCAGAGCTATCGAACCGCCGAGGTTGATCGTCAGATATTCGAGCAGCGTTACTGGCACTGGCAGGATTTACTCCAACGCAACACCGACGGATTGTTTGAGAAGGTTTACGGATCTCCCACCGATCCATTCGCAACGAAACTGGCTAAACAGGAGGGTAACGAGCTATTATGATGAGATATGGCCACTTTGCGACAGAAACGGCTTGCTAAGAAACTCGTCGAGGCAGTGTCTAATGGGGATTACGACAGGTTAGACACAATGCTGGTTTCAGCTGGCTACGACGAAACGACAGCGAAAGCAACACCTGGCCGTGTGATAGCCGCAAAAGGCGTCCAAGAGGAAATGAGAATACTTGGCTTCGATCCTGAAACTGCCAAGGGAGTTGTGAGCGAGATCCTTACCAATGTGGAAGAGAAAGCGCGAGATCGTTTGACGGCTGCTGACATGACTTTCAAGGTTCATGGGACATACGCGCCCATTAAGGCTGAAGTGCTTCAAGTGAACATTGATCAGGCTCGTTTGGAAGAATTGGCTCTCCTCTCACATGGGATCAAAACCAACGTCCGAACAAAATACGTCAAGTCCAACTAAGCAGGATCTCATCGACCTGACGACGTTGGAGTTTTCCATTTGGCTTGATCTCTACAACGTGAAGAACGAGAAAGGTGAATCGCTCGATTGGCGCGACCATCTTTTTCTTTTTGATATCGCTGATGATTGGTCGTCGCTTCAGATCGTGCTGAAGGCAGCGCAGCTCGGCTTCTCAACGCTGATGATCATCAAGACTCTGTGGGCCGCAAAGTATAAAAGGTTTGAGATCATCTACACACTGCCGACGATGGATGCGATGTACGGCTTCGTTCGCTCCAAGGTCAACCGCATCATCGAAAACAACCCAGAGCTTCAGAAGTACATCAAAACATCAGACACGCTCGAACAGAAGCAGGTTGGGGATAACATGGTCAACTACCAGGGAACCAACACGCTGGCCGACACGCTCATCACCACGTCGGATCTGAACGTCAACGACGAACTCGACGCGTCGAGCCAGGAGAACATCGAGAAGCTGGACTCACGCCTTCAGCAGTCCAAGTACAAAGGCAAGTGGCAGTTCACCAACCCTCGCAACATGGGTGCGGCTGGCTCCGTTGCGTGGGAACTCTCGGACAAGAAAGAATGGTTCATCACCTGCCCCGAGTGTGGTGAGGAGCAGTATCTTCGCTGGCCTGAATCCATCGACAAGGTGCGCGAGTGTTACCAATGTCTCGGTTGTGACGCCGAGATCACCCGTGAGACACGTCGGGTTGGCGTCTGGAAGCCCACAGCTGTTGGTGAATGGTCTGGCTACCACATGAGCCTGATGATGGCTCCCTGGGTCACGGCACGCGAGATCCTGGGATACTTCAACACCAAGGGACACGAATACTTTTGGGGATCGGTTCTCGGTCTGCCATACGCTGTGGATGGTTCGTCGATCAGCGACGACATCTTCACGCGCAACATGACGCTCCAGGTCAACTCGCAGAAGGGAACAATCATCGGCTGCGATAGTGGCGTCAAGAAGCACTACGTCATGGGCAACTCCGAGGGACTTTACTTCTACGGCGTGACGGAAAGCTGGAAGACGATCGAGCAATATCTTCGCAACGATTCAACTGCTGTTCTGATCGTCGATGGTGCCCCTGACATCACAGGGCCGCGCGAGTTGCGTGAGAAGTTCCCTGGTCGAGTGTTTCTGAACCACTACGCACGCGACAAGAAGAACTTCAATCTTATAAAATGGGGTGAGAAACAAGACTTCGGCTCCGTGGCCTCGGATCGTAACCCGATGATCCAGTTAGTGATTGACGAGTTCCTGACGCGCCGCATCCCGCTTCAAGGCAACCTGATGGATTGGGAGGATTACATCAAACACTGGCGCACGCTCTACAAGGTCAACGGCAAGGATTCGCGGGCCAACGACATCTTCCAGTGGCTCTCTTCAAACGGCATGGATCACTGGGCGCACGCAACGGTGCTGTGGCGCGTCGGCATGGAGAAATACGGGCAGAAGGGTCAAGCCTCGTTCATGTCATCAGGCGAGGACTCAACCGAGCTTCGACCGTCGCCATCGCTCATCTTCGGCAAGACGCACGCGCCATCGCCAGCGTTTCCAGACGAGGACGAGGTAACCGATGATTGATATGCCACCCACCCTGCTTTCAATCCAGATCGTATCGGCTGACACCAAGATCCAGCGGTACATTGACCTGGCAAACATCTTGATTGCTTCGGGTGCTTTTGACATAGCGGAAGGAAGTGTTACAATCCACTATGATAGCGCGGGTTGTATCAAGAAATTGGAACGTAAAGACAACTTAGCCGTACTCGGTTGCTCCTGATTCCCTACCTATACAGCGGCGGGATACCTTCAAGAATTTATTCTTTGGTGTCTCGCCTTTTTGTATGGGTTCTCCTGATTTACTCGATGGATTCTTCTCCCTTGGCCAAGATATCAACAAGGTTGAGAATCCCGAAAAACTGGAAACGATGGAAGGCCCACTCACGCCTTCTCTTCCTGAATTACAAACAGACACCAATGACGCTGATCTTTTGAAATCAGCGAAAACTTGGGAGGATCGCTGGAAGGATTTTGATTCTGGCCTTCAGAAGCGTCGCAAAGCCTCGGATGAATACTGGTTGGGCAAGGCGTTCAACAACAACATCGACGACATGGTGAAGAACGATCCAATGGCGGACAACACGCTTTGGGAAGCTCTCGAAACCTTCATCCCGTTCTCATCGGCGCGCAATCCTGATCCAGTCGTGACGACGGACAACACGCCTGACGGCATTGATCTCGCGGACAAGGTGGCCCAGTTCCTCCGCTTCCAGGCCGATCGTCAGTCGCTCAAAATCAGCCTGTCGCGTCTCACGCGCTACTGGGCTATGTACTTCCTCGGTGTGGTGCAGGTCGGTTGGTCAGAGCAGTCGGACGACATCAAGACGGTCGTCAAACGTCCACAGGTGATGATCCTCGACCCTGATGCCACGATCGACGAGAAAGGCGAGTACACGGGCGGGTACCTCGGCATTCACCGCAAGGAAACGGCAGGCGACATGAAGCGCATGTTCAAGTCGATGGCCAAGGAAATCGACACGGAATCAAAGGACAACGATGCAACTGAGATCGGCTTCATCGAGTGGTGGACGCCCGACATGACGTTCTCGACGTTGAAGAAGAAAGTCCTTTCCAAAGGCCGCAATCCTCACTGGAACTACGACATCCCGCCTGATCCGAACATTCCAGGTGTCAGTCCGAAAGCCTTGCGCCGTGGGTTGAACCACTTCCAGCAGCGCAAAATGCCGTTCATCTTCCTGTCGGTCTTCAACTTGGGCAAGCATCCAGTGGACGATACGAACATGTTCGAGCAAGCGATTCCAAACCAAAAGAACATCAACGAACTGAACAAACAGATCCGCAAGAACGCGCAGAATACCAACAATGGTTTGGCAGTGTCGGGCGACGTGTTCACCAAGGAGCAGGCATACAGCGTCGCTGGAGCCGTCCGCAAGGGCAACACGATCTGGGTTCCAAGCGGTGACGTGAATAAAGCCATCGCACGCCTAGCAGCCCCAGAGTTGGCTCCGATGGTCTATCAAACACTCCTGGACTATCGCAACGAACTCAAAGGCATATTTGGAACGAAAGTCTTGTCGGGTGGTCAAGCTGCTCAAGGCGATTCCAAGACGCAGAAGGGTCAAGCAGCCGCGCGCTCGCAGGAATTGGATCGAATCGGTGGGGGTGTCACAGCCTTCATCGAACAGGCAGCCGACAACATTTACAACTGGTGGGTTCAACTCTTCTACGTCTACTACTCCGAGGATCACACTGCTTCGATCATCGGGAAGGAAAACGCCGTCGAGTACGTCGAGCTGAAGAAGTCGGATCTGAACCGCCGCATCCGCGTCACGATCAAGGAAGGTTCGATGATCCCGCAAGATCCGATGTCGCGCCGCAACGAAGCCGTGGAATTGTTCTCGGCTGGTGCGCTCGATCCTATCACGCTGTTTGAACGCCTCGATTACCCGAACCCACGCGAGGCCGCGAAGAACTTGTATCTGTGGAAATCAAATCCTGCTTCGCTCTTCCCAGAATTGAATCAGCCACAGAAGCCAGATGATTCTGGTCAGGTATCACCTGCGGGTGGGCCAGCCGCGCCGCCAGCACCGCCTGGTGTCCCTGGTGCGCCGCCTGGTTCCCCAGCGGGTCTACCGCCACCGCAACAAGCCCCAGCACCTCCAGCAGGCCCGATGCCTGCGCTCGGAGCCTCTAATAACCCCTTAGCCTAAGATGTATGCCTTTTCCCCCGCCCGCAGCTATGCCGAAAGGAAAGATGCCGATGAAGAAAAAGAAAAAGTCGAAACTGGGCTATCAAGCCGACGCGTTGAAGGCTGCCGCCGCCGCGCCACAGCCGATGCCAGGTAAGTAATTTCATTCACAATTAAACCAAAAACCTTGTGTCAGACTTTTTAGCGAGCCTGCCGACCGACGGTGAAGATCCGTTTGTCGAGCAGACAGAGGAGATGACAACTCCTCCCGCCCCGCTAGCGGACAAAGAATCAGAGGAAGACGAGCCATCGCAGGAGGGCGAGAATACTCCTGGCGAAGTCACTGATCCTAAGAGTGCGGAATCGCACAAAGTACCAGTTGGTCGCTTGCGCGAAGTTGCGCGCCGCAATCGCGAACTGTTACGCCAGAACGAAGAACTTCTTGCCTTCAAGGAAGAGCAGGAGCGTAAAGCTACGCAAGCCGCCGCACCAGCCGCCAGCACTGATCAGGCGGTGCCAGCATGGTTTGGAGGCGACAAGGCCGCTTGGGACGCATACCAAGCCCATCAAGCGTCTGAACGTCAGCGCGTGAAGGAAGAATTGGTTCGCGAACAAGAGGCTCCACGACTTGCGGAGCAGCGAGCAACTGAAGAAGCTAATGATTTCATCGACGATCAGTATGCCGCGCTTGAAGAAAGCGGGCGTATCAAAACCCCAGAGCAACGCCAGGAACTCGCGAAGTTTATGCTCGAAAATCCAGTCATGGATCAAGACGGAAACTACGATCTGGCCAAGGGTCTGACGCTGATGGAAAAAATCAACGGCAATTCCAACGCAGCCCGCATGGGTGCGCGCAAGTCCTTCGCCAATTCACTGTCACCCTCGCACAGCGGCGGTGATGGAAGCGGTGAAAAAGACTACATGACCGCTGCGGACTTCGCAGGAAAAGACGTAACCGACCTGTTTTAATCTCACTCATTCAACTCTATGGCTACATTAGGCAATCGAGTTACCACTACCACACGTTTCAAGCTGATGCCTTTCGTGGTTGACACTGTGCTTAAAAGCAACGTGTTCTTCACACGCACTGTATCGCGCGCGAAAAAGTGGAGCGGTAACCAAATGAAGTACCCAGTGAAAGTCTCTAAGAACAGCACGGGAACCTCGTTCGCAGGCATGGATACGTTCTCCACGTCCGCCACGAACAACCGCCAGCTCTTGGCCTTCGATCCTGCTTTCTATCAAATCTCGGTCGCCTTGCCGCTTGATGAATTGTCCGCCAACGCGACGGATGATCAGATCATCGACCTCGCTGCGATCGAAGTGAAGGGTGCCGCACAAGACATGGCCGATTCGGTCGGTGGCTTGTTCTATCTCGATGGCACGGGCAACGGAAACAAAGATCCTTTGGGTCTCGCTGCGATCGTCGATGACGGTACTTCCGTTGCGACGTTCGGTGGATTGTCCCGCACGACTTTCCCAACCATCAAAGCAACCAAAACGGCTTCGGGCGGCACACTGTCCTTGCCGAAAATGGCGACGCTCTACAACGCCGTGACCTCTGGCACGATCAAGCCGACTGTCGGTGTGACCGATCCCGCGACCTGGGCTTTGTACGAACAGCTTCTCCAGCCGCAAGAACGCATCAACAAGACGCCAGCTAACATGAAGAACGACAACAAGGGCTTGAACTCCCAGTCGGGCTTCATCGGTGGTACAGGCTTCACTGGCTTGGACTATAAGGGCTTCGCGATCTTGGCTGATGAAAAGTGTACGGTCGGCAACCTCTACTTCTTGAACGAAAACTTCATTGAGTGGCGCGCGCTCCCGATGGCGATGACGGAAGCCATTAAGTACAAGTCCGTTGACATCGAAGGCAACGATTACTCGAACGTGCTGGGCCTCGGCTTCTCATGGAGCGGCTGGATCAAGCCTTCGGATGCCGCTGCTGTCGTCGGTCACATTTACCTCGGTGGCGAACTCTGCTGCGACAACCCGTTGCGCCAGGGCGTTTTGACAGGCGTGACAGGTGTGTAAAAATTGCTTGACGGTGTAGATCAGAAGTGAGAATATAGTGGCCTATGAAACCCACATCTCTCAACGAAGATCAGCTCGTCAAGGAATACGCCGAAGGAAAGTCAATGACAGTCCTCGGTAAGCAATTCGGCTGCGACGCAAAGTCAATCTCGCGCCGATTGAAAAAGCTCGGAGTAAAGGCTCGTCCGTTCTCAACTAAAGGGATTCCATTTTCACGGCTTGGTTATCATCATTCGATAGAAACCAAAGAAAAGCTGCGTCAGGCTCATCTTGGGAAGAAACTAACCGAGGAACATCGTTTGAAAGTCATTCAGACTCTCAATCATGGAACTGGAAACGGAAACAATGTTTGGAAAGGCGGAAAGGTCTTAAGCAAAGATGGATACGTTTATGTGAGACAGCCAGATCATCCGAACGCATTAGCGAATGGATATGTTCGAGAACATCGCCTTGTGATGGAAACAAAACTTGGAAGATTGCTCGAAGAGCATGAGGTTGTTCACCACATCAATGGATTCAAAGACGATAATCGACCAGAAAATCTTGAACTGCTTACTCAGTCGACGCATAGCCACGAACATTGGGATCGTCCCGAAATGAAAGACTGGCAGGCGAAACGAGTGAGTGAACTACGTTCTAAACGATTCTGGTCTTCTAAGAAAAAATAATCACCTTTGACCCCGTTTACGGGGGAGGGTCTACAAGATTATGTCGATGTTACTCGAAGATGCTTTGCCTCTGGTGAAGTACCAGGGGCTCAACACGAACAAGAACGTGGTACTCGGCGGCACGCTCGCTGTTACGGGCACGCTCGCTGTTACGGGTGCGACCACGCTTCCCGCTGGTACGACGATTGGCGGCGTGCTCGGTGTTCCAGGCGCAGTCAACGCCTCTGGTGGCGCGACCGTTGCGCTCACGGCCGCCCAAAGCGGTCAGGTATTCTTGATGGATGCTGCGACGGGTATCGCGTATACGCTACCGACGACGCCTGTTGCGGGGATGATCTTCACGTTCATTGTGAGCGTGTCGGTTACCTCCAACGCGCACAGCGTCACAGCAGTCCAGTCAAGCATCTTTCTTTCAGGCGCGGTTCAATCGCTTATCAGCGCATCGGCTACTACCAAAGCGTTCTTCGCAAACGGAACGAGCAACTACACCCTCTCGATGAACGGTTCAACGACGGGTGGATTGATCGGGACCACGCTCACGTTCACGGCCATCTCCGCGACCGTGTGGAACGTAACAGGTTTGGTCGCCGCCTCTGGTACGCTTGCCACACCGATTACATAAATCATCTAAGCCCTATTTTATGGCTACAAAACTCTGTCCAGGAATGGTCACCGCGCCTGATCTGGCCTTCTCGGACAACACCACACAAGGTGCGAACCTCGGTGATCGTATCCGTTCAACGGACGGTCGCGAGTTCGTTTACGCCCAAGTCGGCGCGACCGCCTGGGTTCCAGGTAAGGTCTATCAAGGCGCGGCTGTCGTCGCCAACCACCAAAACATGGTTTGCGTCACACCGTTCACTGTCACTGGTGGTCAATCCATCAGCGCAACGCTCGGCGGCACCGCCTCGACACTCGGTCAATACGCGAACGGCTATTGCTTCGTGAACGACGGCACGGGTGCTGGTCAAACCTTCTTCGTGAAAACCAACACGGCCCAGTCCACCACGACTGGTACGGTGGTCATCACGATTGAAGATCCTGTGATCACGACGCTCGACACGACCTCGCGCATCAGCTTGATGCCGAACTTGTACGCGAACACCATCATCTATCCTACGACCGCAACCAACGCCGTTGCTGGTGTGGCTCTTTATCCTGTCGCTGCGACAGATTTCGGCTTCCTCCAGACGAAAGGTTTGATCGCTGTCTTGAACGATGCTGGTACGACCGTCGGCCTCGGCGTTTCCCCTTCAACCAACACCGCTGGTGCTGTGATGACGGTGGCTGCGACGACCGTTCAGATCGGCATGGCCGCTCAAACGGGCGTGACAACGAAGTACAACTTGGTTTTCTTGAACATCTAATTGTTCAAAGGCTTATCGGGGCTGTGCCTAAAACAGCCCCGTCGGATGTCAAATAGCGGAACTCATCCACCGCCAAACCCTTATGAAAAGCGTCTTGTTCAAGAACTTCACGGATCGTACCTTTACCTGGCAGTGGAACAGCGTCAGTTACACCTTCAAACCTCACCAGGAAATCTTTTTGGAGGATTGGTTGGCAGAACACTTTGCCAAGCACCTGATCGACGACGAGATCAACCACATGAACATTGGCGTCAAAGATGCCGAGAAACAGATTCGCACGAATAGCGTACCTGTGCGCGCTGAAATCTATGCCAAGATTATCTTCCAGCAAGATGATTCCGAGGAGGTTGACCAGAACCAAATGACCACGGAGCTTTTGAACAAGAACAAGCCAGTGCCTCCGCACTTGCCGCAGCCAGATCAGCCAAGCTCCAGCATTAAGGGCAAAGCTCCTTTCTGCGACACATGCGATTCAAAGGGCGTTCGACACAAAAAAGGCTGCCCTAAATACACTCCTCCCGCTCCCGTAACTGAAGCCGCCGTATGATGAAGCTCTTTCAAAAGAGCGACCTACGAAAAGCGCAGCAGGAACAACTTGCAACCTTGACCCAAATGAAAGCGAAACTTCAATCGGAGATCGCCAAACTCATCAAGGACGTGAATAAACTGCGCGACGAACATCAGAGCCTCATCAACGACGTTACTGACTTACGGAACAAGCGGAGAGATTTATCCTAAAATATGTCCCAAGAACTTCTTCGACACAAAGGCGAGATTATCCGCGCGGACATCTCGATTGCTACGTCTGGCAACAACACCATCATCACGGGCGTTGCTGGAAAGACGATCCGTATCCATCGGATTACCTTGTTTTGCAATGTAAGCAACAACATCACGCTGTACAACGGAGCGACAAAAATAATGGACGTGATGGACTTCACATCCAATATGGGATGGGAACATGATTCGTGCGATCACTGCCCGTTTGTTCTCGCAGATGGCTCCAATTTCGTCCTCAACTTGTCGGCTTCTCAACAGGTAAGTGGTTCTGTTTGGTACGCACAAGATTTGACGCTTAACTCCTAACACATCCCCGTATGTCAGCTTTTTTTGGAAGCGGCGGCAATAGCGGAGTCATGGCTATTGGGGATGCCGTTGGGAGTGGAACCAGTGGATCAGTTTTGTTCGTAGACGGTTCAGGAAATCTGGGACAAGACAATGCCAAGTTCTTTTGGGATAATACGAACTTTCGTTTAGGGATTGGCACAGCTTCGCCAACGGCTACTCTTTCCGTAGCGCAAACAGCATCTTCATCAGGCGTGCCCATCACAGCCTTGTTTACGCCAGCATCCAATACAGCAATCACGCTCTCGACAAACGCGCCGCAATTTATACTTGCAACCTCAACGCAAACCTACGCGACAGGTGCATTGGCTGAATACGATTACGCTCAATTCAATGCGCCCACTTTGGCGTTCGCGGGAGCTTCGACAATTACTTCTGCGGCTACGTTTACTATTTCAGGTGCTCCAATTGCTGGTACGAATGCTACAATTACGAATGGGTATTGTTTATGGTCTAAAGGCGGTGTAACTCGTTTAGATGGTCAGCTTCAAGTAAACGCCTCCGTGTCAACAGGCTACCTTAGTATGGGTTTATGTACGGCTTTTGTTCATCGAGCTAATGGAGCGGGTGAAGCAATCATCACTAATGATGGAACGCAAGTCTTACAAATGAGTACGTCGAGTTCAGGTACATCCAATGAATCCTATTTTGCAGTTAATAGTGGTGTTGCAGGTAGTTATGGTTTAGTTGTTGGTTTTACTGAAAATAATGGCACCTTCGGTCGTGCAGGGGTCTTTCGAGTTATACCGAATAATGCGACACTTCAGTTTATTGTGAACAACACTACAATTGCTTTAGCGGTTGCAGCCTCTGGCTCACAAGCATGGAACGGGTCTGCAACTTCATCTGGGGCAGTTGCTTTTTCTTCATGGACTCCGCCAAATAATACGGGTATAACGACCACAGTGAACGCTCCAGAATTCTTGTTCGTTACGTCTACTCAAACGTGGGCGACAGGTACGGTTGCAGAGGCTGATTACATGCAAATTAATGCCCCGACGTTTGCCGCTGCTGCTGCCTCTACGTTCACAGCAGCGAGTACAGTGACAATTACGGGCGCGCCAATAGCTGGGAGCAATGCAACGCTGACGAACAAATATGCTCTGTGGATCAAATCTGGTTCAATACGCGCTGATGGCGGTATAGATCTTTCGGGTATCGGAAGTACGACAGCCAATATCACCTACACCGCGACCACCTCGACCCCAGCGACGACCTGGACGACTGGAGCAACGACCTCTAACCCACAAGGATTTATCAAGGTGATCACGGGTGGAGCGACCGTCGGATATATCCCTGTTTACTCCTAAAATCCTTCTATGACCCTCGCACTCGTTCAGGATGCCGACGGAAACAACGCGCTTCAGGTCACTGCCGACGATGGATCTGTTCAGACATTTTCAAAAGTACAAGTTGATGCCATCCAAGCAAATACACAGGCACAAACACCTATCGTAACCGCCGCCGTTGCGCTCAACACACAAGCTCTCGCTGATTGTGAAACGATGGAAGCGTTCTGCCTCGCTAATGCAATCACGGTTTAATCTTTCAAAATATGGTTAAGTTTACGACCACACAACCAGTAGCCGCGACTGCCATCTTCTTTTCAAAGTTTGGCCTTCAAGGGATGTCACTTGATACGCAACGCAAAGCTATCAAATGTCTCCACAAAATCCGCACGGAGATTGAACCGACGGAAGAAGCACTTCAATCGAAATCGCAAGAACTGACAATCTTGAACAATCAACTAAAAGGAAACGTCCCTGTGACAGTGGAATTTATGGCGCAAGTCACAGCAGCCACGGAAGAAATGACGAAGGGTAACAAACTGCCAATCGAGGTCGAAGCTATGGCAGAAGGCGTCAATGCGTTCATTGAAGTGTTGAAAAAGATTGATTGGTCGTCAGCCGAATTAAAAGACAAATTCGAGGGTGTCCAAATGATCAACGTCGAACAGATGATCTGCGATCTTGAATCGGCCAAAGAAGCCGTATAAACATATGCCTGACGAAGCTGTCTCCAAAATCAATGAAGCGGCTGCTGATGCGGCTCATGTTGTGGCCCAAGCCGCGGCAGAAGCAAAAAACGTGATCAACGCAGCGGCTGCCAGTGCCATTGCTACATTGACGACGGCAGCAGCGGTTCAGGCACGAGAGATCAAATACATTACTGATACTCTCGATAAAGTGAACGATAAACTCGATAACCTGGAGAACAAATACGTCACAAAAGAAGAGTTTAAGACCATAGAAAACTCCGTTGAGAATTGCGTTACGTCAAGTGATTTTGCTCCTGTAAGGAACACTGTCTATGGGACTGCCGCAGTCATCTTCACAGCGATTATCGGAGTTGTCTTGAAGATTTTATTCTTCAAACTCTAAAGGTATGCCAGCACTTCCAAAATTTCGCATCCTTGGCCAGCAAGAACAACCGTGGGCCAACATGAAACTCGGCGCATCAAATCTCACTGTGGGGCATGATGGTTGTGATCTGTGTTCGGTCATCACTCTTTCAAACTATTTCTACGGAGGAATGAAGTGGACGCCAGATCAAGTGTGTACGGATGCCTCCTTGTTTACCCCAGATGGTCTGGTGATTTACGACGCTTTGTGCGCCAAACTAGGTAACCTGAAATATACGGGTGCCACGGTTGGTGAGAATGATGTCGCGATCAAAGCTGCTATCCAAGGAACGAACACGGGTGTCGTCCTGTGGGTGAACAATAAATCACACTTCGTCCTCGGTTGGTCTATTCCGATCTTTGGAAATGATTTCAACGTAGCCGATTCCTGGTATCAGAAAGTCGATCAAGCAAAAGGCACTTGGAAAAACATAGACGGAGGACGTTTCTTTATTCACGCATAACAAAAATATGTTGTTTTCTCAACTCCCTGCCGACATTCAATCCGCTTTGAACATGGACGCTTTGTACGTTGCCCAATTCAGCTCGAATGTGAATGATCCAGCTGGCACAATTACTTCTGGTGCGCGCATCTCCCTTAAATCCCCTGCGCTCGCTCAATCCCTCATGGCGCATCAAGGCTTCCAGCTCGTAAGTGCCGAGGTCTGGTTCAACCAAGAGGCCGCTCCTTCCACGGACGCCGAAGGTTTGCAAATCGCTCAAAACGCTATCGCCGCGACCGCTGCGGGCGTCTAAATATATGAAAGCATTTTGGGATTCAAAAACAGTTTGGATTAACGGGCTTACATCCGTGGCTGCCATTGTCGGCCTGGTAGTACAGCAGAACGGCCTCCTGCCGACAGCCTGGATTGGCTACGCAGTGTTAGCCCTCGCAATCGTGAATCTTATTCTACGTTTCGTTACAGGCGAGCCTATAGGACTTCCGACGCCACCTACAGCCACAACGGTAACAACTACGACTGCTGCACCAGCGACCGTAGTGGATGCTTCAACCACATCAGCCTAACCCCCCCTCCTGTGAAAAGTTTTACCGACCTCCAAAAACTATATGGCACGCTGACCAACGATTCATCGTCGGCAAACTTGGCGGTCGGTGCGGAACTGATGAACGATTCGATTCGTAAGATCTGCGCGGCTCGTGATTGGGATTTCATGCAAACAACTTTTACCGATCAAACCGTCGCGAGCCAGCAGGCTTACAATTTGCCCTACGATTACGACACGTTGGAGAACGTAAATTTTCTTGTTGGTACGACAACCTACGTTCCAAGCGAAGCACCGAATAAAGATTTCTGGGATTTGTTGAACCAAAACACTACAATTACCTCGAACATTCAGAATTGGTACTTCATCATTAACAAGCAAATTCTCTTTTATCCAACGCCTTCTTCAAACGGCAATTCAATCAACTACACCTACCGCCGCCGCGTGGTTGATTTGAGCCGAGCTGATTACACGACAGGCAGTGTAAGCGCGGTAACGAATAACGCGTTCACACTCACTGGTTCAGGCACGACATGGACAGCGGCGATGGCTGGCCGTTATATCCGTATCAACGCAAGCGATGTTGCCACCACTAACGGCGATGAATTTTGGTATCAGATTGCATCGGTTCAATCAGCGACGGCCTTGACACTTACGCGGCCTTATGCTGGTACCACAATCTCAGCCAATGCCACTTACACTATTGGGCAGATGTCCGCACTTCCCGAAGCGTATCAGGATCTTCCAATCTACGAAGCGGAGCAGCCGTACTGGGCGACTGTTCAGCCAGAGAAAGATCGCTACGACACAGCAGTCGATATGTACGATAAAAAATACGCACAGCTCGTTTACGATCATTCTACGAAGACCATGAATCCTGCTATTGATGATGACCATGTGCAGACGAATCCTAACCTTTTTGTTACACTTTAGTGCTTAACCTAGCAAAAATATGGCACTCAAGCGCATCACAATCGACGGCATAGCCAACGGGCGCGCTGATACCAAATATATGCCCAAGAGCGGTCAATTCACCGCTTCGATTGCGATTGACCCTGACCTACCTGTGGGAGATTCTGTGCTTACGTCAGGCATGGCGGTTCCCACAAGTTTCAAGTCATTTTCAAGCAGTGCGATGACTTCTTATGTCATTCAGTGGATCACGTCGCCAAAGAACGCGCTGATCTATGCCGTGCTGAAAAATGGAAGCCTACTCTCGTACACAGCAGCTCTTGGATCTGAAACATTGGTCGCTACGGTCGCTGGCGGGAACGCAGAAGGCGCGGCGTACTACAACAACTACATTTATATCTTCGGCACGGGTTCTTCAAAGAACGACGTGTCGCGGTATGGGCCTCTGAACAATTCACCGACGCTTGTCGATGGTGTTTGGACTGGCTCTACACTCGGCAGCCAGACGGCGTTGACCGCGACGACCTATCCGCAGTTCAATCAGGCGACTTTGCCTAACCACTGGGCATTCGCACACTCGGACGGCAATCTTTACTTCGTCGATTACATCAATGGTCAAGGTTTAGTCCACAAAATAGCAACCACAAAAGGAACTAACGAAGGAGATACCAACAATGGCTCCGCGTATAACGTCCTCGACCTCAATTACGGGTTCTATCCGACCTCGATCTGTAATTTTGGCACAGACATCGCGGTTATCGCCATCCAATCGACCTCCGCAGCCATCAATCAGGGTCAAGCGGCTCTGTTTTTGTGGGATCCAACAAATACGGTCACTTTCTATCGTCAGATTGCCCTGCCTGACCCGATGGCAACGGCCCTGACGTATGCAGACGGTTATTTGACCATTTGGAGTGGTAACGCGGGCGCAGGCGTGCGCCTGACGCAGTACACGGGCAACGGCGACACCGTCTCTGACCTTGTTTCACTAGAAGATGGTCAACCTCCACTCGCAGGAGCAGTGGACAACATCGAATCGGGCGTGGTTTGGGGTCAACAAATTACCTATCCATCCCTCGCGGCAGTGGTTTTTGCCTACGGATATGATGGGGGGGATCTAAGCAGTGGTCTTCAGTGTATTTCGCGCGCGAATGATGTATCGATAGTCAATCCAAACATAACAGCCCTCATGCTTGCTCTTCAGAGCGCGCGTGCATCGAATCAGTTGATTCAGGCTTGGGCCGACACTGGAACATTCGCTGCCGATAGTTATGGGTCTACCACTCTCGCATCCGTTTTGAACCTGCCAATGGCAATGATTGGTCAACGCTTCAACATAAAAAAAATCCGCATCCCATTTGGGGGAGCGGTTGATTCTAATACTACGATTACGCCAAAGATTTATTTCGATGATGAATCTTTGACACTTACGTTGGCGACAATCAACAACACGAATTACCCAGCCCAACGCAAGGTTCTCTATAAGCAGCCGCAGATTGTTGGTAATACAACACAAAACAATTTCTTCCTCCAATTAGTTTGGACAGGCACAACTGCTCTACCGTTATTATTCCCAATCTTGATTGACATCGAGACATTCGAAGACGAAACGAACCAATAAATATATGGCTGAAGAGTACGAAGATTTGAACATTTATTACGACGGGAATAATGTTCCCATATCTTCGGATTCCTCATCGGATAATTCTTCGGACAATTCAGACACATCGGATTACGTCACCGCTGATGTCGTTCAGGGAATGATCAAAACAGCTTTGTCACAGCTCACGGTTCCTCTCTCGTCTGGAGCAGGCTCAAACGCCTTCAACGTCACAAACCAAGGTCTGTATCTCGGCAGTGGTACATTTGCCACCGCGCCTTTCTCGGTAACAATGGCAGGTGTTTTACGGGCCACGGGTGCCATCATCTCTGGTTCCATCACAGCCACAAGCGGAACGATCGGCGGATTCTCCATTGGTTCAACAACCATCTCATCTACTGGCCTAACACTCACAAGCGGTGCATCCGCTTCGCTCGCGTTTGGGACGGTTCCCCCGACTTCACCTTCGTCGGGCACGGGCATTTATATAGACAAAACAGGTTTATTTGGTCTATCGGCAAACACGCAGAATTTCATCATATCGGCGGCAAATGGAAGTATAACTGCTATATCAGGGACGATTGCAGGGGCCACGTTCACATCCTCGGCAATCAGCTCTTCCAACTACGCTTCAGGATCAATCGGTTGGACGATTTCAAATAGCGGAAATGCCGAGTTCAATAACATCTTGGTGCGCGGCGAATTCCATTCGTCGGTTCTTTCGTATGCTTCCGTTCAGGTAACGGCTGGGTCAACGCTCCTGGCTCTATCTGGTGGCTCATTGCGCGCGGATGTTACGACGGCAACATCTCCGACGACGTTCAATGTGGATATTAACGATCCGCCGTCTGGTCACATTCAGGTGTTTGCTGCGAATGACATTCTTCGTATCAAGGACGGCAGTGGAAATGATAATTGGATGACAGTTTCTTCGGTGTCAGATCAAACGACTTTCTTCCGATATGTCTGTACGAAAAATAACGGAACAAACGCCACATTCCGCGCGGGCGCGGCAGTGGCTGATTATGGTCAATCAGGACAAGGCCTCATTTTCAACACGGTGGATCAAACCAATGCGCCGTACATGAGCATTCAGACGCACACTGGTTCTCCATGGTCTTCGGTCACGGAGCAAGTTCGCATTGGTCAGTTGAACGGAATCAATGGTTTCGTTTCAAGTACCTATGGGATTTCCATTGGCCAGATCACGACGGGCAATTACCTCACCTACGACACGGCATCGGGAAAGCTAGTCGTGAACGGTTCCCCAATCACAAACGAGGACATTTTCGGTGACGGTTCTGATGGGACTCTTGCGGGAGGAGGAGGGACAAAAACTTTGACAAGGGACACATTCTATTCGAATGCAACGCTCAACAGCGGGGATGTCATTGTGACGAACGGATTCCGTTTATTCGTCAGTGGAACTCTCACAATCAATTCGGGAGCATTTATACGATGGAATGGGAATAACGGAAATACGGGTGGCAACGCTTCAGGCATCACAGGCGGATCCGCAGGATCATCTCCTGGCCCATTAGCTTCAGGCTCCGTTAATGGAACGGTGGATGGTGGTGCAGGAACAGCAGGCGCAACTGGCGTGTCCGTTAATAACGGCGCAGGTCAAAACTCTAGTGCTTCATCGACTGGAACTTCGGTAACGAAGGCTATCACTGGCAATCCAGGCGTTAAAGCAGGTCAGGGCGCATCTGGTGGTACAGCCACGGGAGGATCGACTTCTCCAAATGGCACGGGAGGTTCGGTTGGAACCGCTGGCACAGTTTCAGGTACGATCTTCAATACCCTCCACACGGGGGCAGCTTGTTATCTCTTACAGGATTTATTCCCATCTCTCACACCACTAACGGTCGCGGCGGGTTCCACTGGTGGCACGGGGGGGGGTGATGGAGCTGCTTCCTTCGCCAACGGCAATTCAGCATCATCTGGGGGCGGCGGAGGTGGTGGTAGTGCTGGAACGCCAGGTGGTATCGTTCCAATCTTTGCTCGGATCATCGTCAATGCAGGCACGATTCAAGCACTTGGCGGTAACGGCGGTAACGGCGGTAACGGCGGTAACGGGACAGTCGGCACAGTTTCCCAAGCAGGTGCAGGTGGAGGCGGTGGAGGCGGTGGAGGCGCGCCTGGGCCAGGAGGCGTCATCATCATGGTTTTTTCAGCCATTACCGATACAGGAACGGAAAGTGTAGCAGCGGGCAGCGTTGGATCTGGGGGAACTGGTGGAACTGGCGCACACTTCTCCACTGGCACGGCGAATAATGGTGCAACTGGATCAAATGGAGCTACGGCAGCGTCAGGAACGATTATCAAACTTCAGGTCTAAGTGCTAAAATCACCATATGCCAAATCCAATCACACCCACTCCTTCAGCGGCAACCCTTCAACTTCAAAAGGAAGCCGCTTTGACTGCGTCTGGAAATAAAGCAGGAGCAGTCGCTTCAAGTGCGACGTATAACCAAACCCCGCCCGCTCCAGTGGTTCCAACGACACCACCGCCCGTGACACAACCAGCTCCCGCCCCTGCCGCAGCCCCACCAATGCCTGCGGGTGGAGTGGCCGCGCCGACTGGAGCCTCGGCAAACACACCTGGCTTCACTTCAAAAGCTCCTGCGGCATCAACGCCACAGCAGGCAGCTTTGACGTGGTATCAAGGTATTATCAATGGATCGACGCCGTACAACCCTTCCGACCCGAATGCTTCAACATATCTTCAGGCTCTTGCACAAATGGGCGTAGCTGGAGCCAGTAACATTCAAGCATTAGGAGCATCGGGTGTTGGCCGCGCACAACAAAATTATACTGACGCGCAGAGTCAGATTTCCGATCGCATCAGCAACGCGTATTCCAACATTCAAAACATTCTTGCGAACGGACAGAATACCCCACAGCAGCAAGCAGCGGTTCAATCTCAAATCGCTGGCATTCAAGGCTATCTGAACGTGGCCGCGAATTACGGCATCCCGCTCACAGGAATTGCCTATCAAGACGCAAACGGAAACTGGATCGCTGGAACAGCTGCGGCTCCATCTCCCGCGCTAGCTGGAAATGCGGGTAACGTACCAGCAGTAAATGGAACGACAGCACCAGTTAGCACTCCACCCCCTGTGACTGCTAATGGCGGGAATAGCGGCACCACTTCGAGCGGTACGTCGGTTGCGCCTGCTGGCACCACGGCTCCGCCCGCACCTGGAGGTAACGGTTCAACTGTTCTTCCTGGTGGTGGAACGAGCACGCCCATCACGCCCGCGGCTGGCGCGAACGCATCGGGTTCCGCAATCACACTCGCTGATGCTGGTGGTCCCGCTGGTTCGAACACATTGAGCCCGCCGCCAGGATCAACCTTGCTTACTGGGCCGAGCCAGCTCGCAGGTCTGACGGAAAGCCAGATTTTTCGTGGATCAAATGGTCAGATTTACGCACTGCCTGGTGTGACACCTGGCGGTGGCGGAAGTTCTTTCGGTTCAACTGGAAGCGCAGCAGGAGGCACAGGTGGTGCTGGAGGCGCAACGGGCGCGCCAGTCTCCACACAGGTTCCAGGGGCGAGCACGGCCAACGGTATGCCTGGCTCTTCGGGATATCCCGCTGGTTCAATTCAAGATCTAAAAGCCCAAATTACCTATTTCCAGGGTCAGATCATCTCGGCTGAGGCACCGACGGCTGACGAAACGACACTTCAAAACACATTAGACACATTGAACGAAGAACAAGAAGCGATCACGTCGACCCTTTTGTCGAACGATGTGAATGTAGAAGGTCAACCGATTGCACAAGCTTTCGTCACAGGCCAGCAGGCAGCTCTTCAGCGTAAAGCAGACGCGCAATCTGCCGCTCTTGGCGTTTCACAAACGAACGTAGAGGATCAACTCAAAGAACTTCAGGCGAAGCGCGCAACCGCTTTGGATACGGCTACTTCGGACGAACAATTTGCGGAGGAGAACTACGCCGCCGCCGTTCCTGCTCCAGTTGCTCTTGCGGCGGGTGCTTCGTTGGTGAACCCATTGACGGGAGCCACGGTCGCGAATGGCGCGCCGAAAGAGGTTCGTACGGGTTCCACGACCGATCCGACCACGGGAGCCGTCAGCTATTCATACGGCCCAGAGCCTGGCACTGGTGGTGCGACATCGAGCGGTGGATCCTCAAGTGGATCTACTTCAGCCCCTGCATCAACGGGCGGTGGTCTAGGCACCACAACTTCTACTCCTGCCATGAAGGGTGGATTAGGTAAGGCTGTCACACCTACGCCAACGGTCTCTGGTTTGACGACAGCGAGCGGTCAACCAGCCAACTATCAGGATGCGAGCGGAACGAGCTACTACGTCGCACCCGATGGCACGAAAACGATCGCAAACATCCCAGCGGGCGGTGCGGCTAAGTCTTCGGCAACTTCTACATCTTCGAAGTCAACTGGAACGCCTTTGTCGAACCCGAACTTGGAAAGTGTGGCACAGGCTCTCGCTGATGGAACTATCGCGCCTTCACAGGTATCAATGAGCCGTGGCGGAGCTGGCGAAATCAATCAGGTGGAAATGCGAGCATCTCAAATCAATCCGAATTTCAATGCTGCCGAGGCACAGAAGCAGTACGGTTATGCCACAACTCCAGCCACGATTACGCAGGCACAGGCCATCGTCAGTGCATATCCAAACTTTGACACGTTGATAAATCTCGCAAAGAACGCAAATTATAAAGGCCCGAAGACTTTGAATAACATTCAACTGGAATCGGGGGTTGAGTTCGGAAATACGAACGCGGCAAATTTCGCCCAAGCACAGAAACTTCTTGGCGACGACATAGCTGGAATCCTTGGTTACGGTTCCGCTTCCGATTTGAAAACCCAACTTGGTTTGGATGTGGTCGATCCAACACTTACAGTCGATCAATTCACTTCAAATATGAATCAATTGAAGGGGTTCGTGGACAACAAAATCAACGCAATTAACAGTCAGGCTGGAATGTACGCACAGGGTCTTTTGAACCTTCCTGTCCAGGTTACATCTCCTGACGGTACTACTGGTTGGATGCCAGCTTCAAATCTTCAAAAAGCATTGAGCCAGGGATTCACTCAGATACAAACGAATCAATAATATGGATGACTACTCCTCGCTGGGCTTCATGCCTTCTGCGGTACAACCGAAAACAAGCGCACCAACTACGGCTGCGCCTGCTTCGTCAAATCAGTATTCCGATTTGGGGTTTATGCCGTCAGCGGCGAATACTACATCTGCTCCAACTCCAGCACCAGAAACATGGACGCAAAAAGCGGAGGATGTAATGGGTACAATCAATAAATATAATCCCGTCAACATCGGGAACGAAGCTCTCGTCGGTGCTGGAAAACAGATCGCTGGAATGGTTCCAAACGCGGCAGAACTCGGCGTGACGGCTGGAAACTGGGCGGCCTCAACTCCTGTTGGAAAAACCATCGCCAAAGATGTCATCCAACCTGTCGCTCGCAAACTTGGATTTACTCCACAGATGGCGGGAGAGGTTCAACAAGGCATCCAGCAGGGCGTGACAAAATCTCAACAGGACTTCGCTCCAAAAGGTCTACCAGAACAGGCAGGCGCGCTTGCGGCGAACGTGGCTGAATTTGCCGTGCCTGGCATGGGTGAAGAGGCTGGTGCCGCGCTTCTGCCTCGAATGGCTACACAGGCCGCAGAAACAGGCGCGCTTTCCGCCGCCCAAACTGGATCATGGAAACAAGGAGCATATGGAGCCGCATTGGGGGCTGCTATGCCTCTCCTGGAGCCTGTAATGGCTGCGGCGTCCAAACCTTTTGGAAACATGGCAAAGGAGGCGGCTACGTTCGTCGCATCGAAATTAAGCGGCGTCCCGAAGGCTGCCATTAATTACGCGATTGAAAATCCTGAAGCGGTTCAGGCGTCGATCAAAAAGATGTCCGAGAATCCCGAACTTGGCGCAGAGAAAATTACGCAGGATGCTAAGGATGCTCTCGATGCCCTCAAATCCGCGCGCAGCGATGCTTACGAGGCAAACATGGCCGCAGTAGAAAAGTCAGTTCCCGAAAAGGCACTTACCACACAAGGAATAAAAAAGAGCATCACACAGACGCTCACTGACTTCAATGTTCCGACAAAGGGAACCAATCTTGATTTTACAAAAGCCACGCTCCCAAAATCCTATCAGAACAATCTCACGGAATTGGTTCAACGCGTCTATGATTGGGATGACACAACACCAAAAGGCATGAACCAGTTGCGTAAGATCATCTCCAGCTATCGTGTGGGTGGCATTTCTCCAAGCGGAGCTGCCAAATCCTTTGATGCCATCGTCACAGGACTTTCTTCTGGCCTCTCGGATTATATCTCGGAGCGTGCTCCTGAAGTTGGAGTGATGAACAAAGAATACGCCGCCGCCTCACAATTTATTGACCAAGCCAAAAGTGCATTGAGCCTTGAGACGAAAACCCCGACTACGGCTGCCCGTAAACTACTCAACGTCTTCAATCCAAAGTCGATTGTCTATCGAAACGTGACGGAACAACTCGGAGCAAAAGCCAGTAAGGATTTGATGTCTGACATCGCGGGACTTCTCATGTCAAAATGGACAGCGGAGGGTCTTGGATCATATCTAACTACGTTTTTGCTTGGGAGTGAGGGGATGGGTGGCTTTGAGTCCATGATCCATAATCCTTATGTGATACCTGGCATGGCAGCGACGGCAGCTACCTCTTCTCCACGAATCGTTGGTGAGACGGCAACCCGCGTCCCAATGTTCGCCAAAGCGATTGCTCCCATAGCAAAACCTCTTTTAAAAGGGGCAGCTAAAAAAGCAGCCGTATCAGTTTTTGGTAATCAGTAGCCAGAGACAACAGATAATCAGAAATGTTTGAAGCATATCATTTAGTGATTACATTCAATCGTTACGATGATCCACAGCAACTTTGATTATCACTGCGAGAATTGCGGCAAGTAGAATATCGGTCATATTATTTTGGAATTACGTTTAGTCGAGCAAACTCGCCGTGATATTTTAGTGCTGCTACGTTGTAGGCCTTTGCTGCCTCGATTTTTGTTTTGAATGTTCCTAAATGGATGTGTTTATAATTTACCGTAATTTCCGCCGACCATGGCTTACCATTTTTCTGCTTTACGACGCCTTTAAATCCTGAAGTGTTATTGACATTCTTTCCTCGGTTTCTCAAATTCTCCGAATGACAGCAGAGACGCAGATTTTCCTTTCGGTTGTCGAGTCCATCGCCATTTATGTGATCTACATGCTGGCCTTTTTCGGCCTCCATTATGATCCGATGCATTGATACATCTTTTCCATAATTCGGTAGTTTCCTGGAGGCATAAACCAGTTTTGATTTTTTGGTCATGCTATGTAGATACCACGAAGACTTTGAAATACGATCAAAATCATCGTCATCTACCTTCGCATGATACCCTTTTGTCAATTCTATTTTTTTCATAAAAATCACTCAGAGGCTGAGAGTGCGACGGTACCAGCTACCGCGTGGATTTCTCCACCTCTCAACCTTTGAGTGACTTTTTTGGCTGGACTTTTCGCACGGAAAGCGTATCATGGATTCATAGATTTGTCAACACCACCTATGCCCTTGAAACGCGCTTATTTCATGGATTTCTTCGGGGAATGTCTTCCCGTGGCTGAACATTTACAACGTGAAGGTGTGGACGTTGTTGTGTCTCTTTTGCCTGATATTCGATCCACGGAAACCTCGGCTGACGGAAAAAAACACGAAGAGAGTGATGACAAGAAGAAACGCATGTCTGCTTTCGACGGGATCGTGAAAAAAGTCACTCCTGAAAAGATGGTTCAGATGGTTTTGAATGACAAGAAACCTGAAGAGGCGTTTTTCTTCGCGGGATTCAACTTGGTTTTTGAGTACGCCGAACAGTTGAAGGACTGTAAGATGATGGGCTTGTACTGTACGGAGGAAGATCGAAAGTTAGAGGTAGATCGTGCCGCTGCTAAAAAGTTTGTCGAGGCCAACTATCCTGGTTTAGAGGTAGCCGAAGAGCATGAGTTTTCCAAGGTAGCCGACGCTATTCAATTTCTACAGGATACCGATTCCGCATGGGTCGCCAAAGGATTTGACGAATCTGCTCCCACCTCCGTACCTGATTCTGATGATCCAGAAAAGGCACGCGATGACATCACAAAAAAGTTGGAGAAAAACCAAAAGGAATTTGAGCGTGGTGGTTTTCTGTTAGAAAAAAAGATTGCCAATGCCGTAGAGATCACCCCCGAAGCATTGTTTGTCGATGGAAAACTCGTCGCCACGACTGTTGATATTGAATTGAAGAAGATCGGAGCGGGTGATATTTCTTTTTTGACAGGTTGCTCGGCCGATCTGGTCTTCACAACGGATCCAGGAGCGCAGATCAATGAAATGGCCTTCCCACCCGCTGTCTACAAAATGGCAAAGGCACATAAGGGCGTATTCATTTTTGACGCATCCATTTTATTTGATCCAACTGATGGTACGCCTTACTTTTCCGAATTCTGCTCCAATCGAGCGGGCTTCAATTGCCTTTATAGCGAATTGGCTCTTGTGGGTTCGTGTAAAGAATTTTTCGAGGCTCTGATGGAACATCGCAATCCTTATGAGAACGCACCTCATAAATTCGCCTCCAGCGTTCGAGTTTTCAACTTCAAAAACAGTGACGGAAAGATCGTAACACCAGAGGATGCCGATGTTGATTACGACGAAGAAATCCAAGACAATGTTTGGAACATGGATGTCAAGATGAAAGGCGACCAACTTGTGACGGTTGGGGCCGATTATCAGCTTGCGGTTGTTACGGGTACTGGTGATTCGATTCCGAGTGCGGCGAAGGATTGCTACAATAACCTCGAAGGATTCAACTTTCCAAACAAATACACCCGCCCTCTTCTCGACTATCTCTCCAAGGCATATCCTGGGGCCATTCAGAAACGCTACGCTTACGGCCTAAAAAATAACCTCTTTTAGCCTATGAAACTTCGCCAATGGTTCTCCAAGTTCAAAAGGAAGTTCAGCAAAAACAACTGCGTGGGAAACATGCACGTCCAAACGGATCGAAGCGGCGTCTGTGCATGTGGCAAGATTTCAGGCATTCCTCCTCAATGCCGTTGATATGCGCTTCATTCTTGAAACGGTGGATAAAAAAGATATCAGGAATGAAGATGTAGGCGATTGGATTCCTACTGCTTACGGCGGTTACATCAAAGGCGTGGACTTGGGCGATGCCGACATGAACTTTGTACTCTTGGTACATGAATTGGTAGAGTTTTACCTTTGCATGAAGAATGGGGTGACGGATGAACAAGTGACGGCCTTCGATGCCTCATTTCTGGCCTCTGGTAAGCCTGGAGAAGCGGGCAACGACCCTGATGCTCCATACGCGCCATTCCATGACTTTGCCACGGTTGTGGAGCATTTAATCGCTAACAAACTTGGGATACCTTGGGAAACTTACGATCAACTTATTGAGGAATACAAATAAGCACCCATTACGGGTGTTTTTTGATGAAAAACGGAAGGCTTGTTAGCTTTCCGTAAGCGTCTTGCAGTGCAGACAGTTGCGAATGTCTATCTCCTTTCCGTCAACGTATTTCACACCCACATCGTGGCGTGTACTTCGACGGCAGTTGTGACAAACCATCACAGTGCTTCTCATCCACTTGATCACGGGATCTTCAGTTTCCATGTTATCTCCTTTCGTTCCGTTCTCACTCTAGCCCAAGACACCCAAGCTCGAATGAGGACGAAACGGGCGAGATTTTACGTCTCACCAATTCCGTCTCTGAGGAGCGTTAATCGCTCCGTTCAAACGTCCGATAATTTCGGACAGTTAAACGGAACGCCCAACGTGGAAGAGTTGGGGTCGATGCGCTCCGATAAAGGTTCTTCAAAGAACAGAGCGCACGAACGCTCGTGTGCCTAACCAACGTCTTAAACGGAGCTGGCATTTGAGGCCAATTTGCTATCCGTTTTCTTTACATTTGGTCAAGCGCACGAACGGGCGAGGAAGTTTCAAAACCTCACCAATTCATGTTTATGAAGATTTGAGCGGGTTCCTGTTCAGCTACGACCCTATGCACACCACCTGACAGTGATGAAATAGATAGCCAATCAGTGCCTACCCACAAACGAATGTGGGAATGTCGCGCTGTGTTTATATTTTACTCCTTCGACAAAGTTTTCAAAAGTGCTTTATATTTCTCTATCATGTCTTGATACCATTGAACCGTGTATTTTACTGACATTCTTGGTTTACCAAATAGGTAATCATAACGTTCAGGAAATTTGGCTTGGAACCAGTCACCAGCTTCAATAGGATTCTTGTGCCACCAATTTATGTGGCAGTGATAACAAAGTGTCTTGATGTTCAAAGGATCGAAACGGAATTGATTCCCAGCAGATACAGGGATGACGTGTGACCCGTGACAATCTGATCCTGTAACGTACTTGCCGCACCGCTGACAAATGTTTTTGTCCCTTATTTTCACGAATTGTTTTACTAGAATCTCAAGTTGTTTTTTCAAACGACTTATTGATGGTTTCTTTTTGGATTTTACTTTGAAGTAGTTCATTAGGATATTGTATCACTTTTGCTGGGGTTTATCAGCATCAAAGTCTCAATGCTTGGAAATGCCTCATGGATGCCGAGCGATGCCAGATGACGATTCACCACGTCATACACCAAATCAATTTCCTTTGTGGACAAGTCCGCCGTGTGTTCCTTTTGAACCAGTATTCTTTGAACCGTCTTCCATAGAAGAATTTTGACCGTCTCTGGCGACCATGGAATCTCCATGTCGGGGAGTGACGCCTTGATTTCTATTCCAGCGGCATTCAAAGACGTGGCAACGAGAGTAAAGTATAAATGCAAAGCTCGATTCTGTGATAGCGTTCTCTTGTTATCTATTTTTGGTTTCTCTTCCATATCACTCAAATGATTCGGCCCAGTGGGGCTTAGCGATTATGTCGTGAATCTTATCCTCTACGATCTTTATACTCGCAGGCTTGCGTATTACTAAGCCATATTCATTCAATAGAGTTCACGGCCCGCTTTGACGGGCAGACACACTTGGTAATACAGCCTTGCGGCCTTGGTTGAGCCTCCCCAGTGTCTCATTATGCACCTTTTAGCGACTCCTCGGCCGCCTCATGAACTCAATCAAATGAACAAGTTTTTGAGCTTTCGTTCTGTTGAGTACACAGCCGAACCCGTTGCCCACCAGGGCGGAATCGAACCATTCAACGCGTAAACTATGTACTCGACGGAACCGACGAAGACGGAACCTCGCCAGCTCGCGCTACCATTGGCTAATCCATTATACTACTTTATTCAGGTTGTTCCAGTTTGTTTTCTCCGCCTTCAAAACCCAGAAAATGGATAGAGGCATCGTTACACCTACAGACTCCTTCCTTTTGCGTCTTCTTCAATTCATCTATCAAATCCTCTACGCACTTGTGTTGTTCAAAATAGAATTCACTTAAGTTTTCTTCATCAGGATCATTTGAATAATCCGGCGCATCTATAACCATTTGAATTCGTAGTTCAACTAATGCCTTTTTCATAGTGTTGTAGAGCCACAGGTGAGACAAAAAGACATACAAGCCTAGCCGTTGCCGTTGCCGTTGCCGTTTCCGTTTCCGTAGCCGTTGCCGTTGCCGTCGCCGTTGCCGTTTCCGTAGCCGTTGCCGTTTCCGTAGCCGTAGCCGTTGCCGTCGCCGTAGCCGTTTCCGTAGCCGTCGCCGTAGCCGTCGCCGTCGCCGTTTCCGTAGCCGTTGCCGTTTCCGTAGCCGTTGCCGTTTCCGTAGCCGTAGCCGTTGCCGTTTCCGTAGCCGTCGCCGTAGCCGTTGCCTGACGCGATTGTAGTGGTCATATTACTCACTCCAGTTCGCCACCTTAGCGATGGACTTTTGAGCTTCTTCGGTACATGGGATTACTTCAATTACTTCTGATAATTGCACCTCGTTAACTTCGCAAGGAAACTTACATTCTTTTGGTTTACTCACACCTTCCATAGCAAGTTGAGAGAGTGAAGCGGCTCCTGCCCAGTACCACAAACGTCGAGCATTCAAAACGATACCTTCTTTTCCCACGAGACTTTTGAGATAACCAGCGAATACACCAGCACTGTAAGTACGAACAATGCAGTATTTCAAACCGTCAGTGTTCACAGCTGTTTGGCCTTTAATTGTTCCTTCTGGGACGTAGGTTACTCCGTCGATAATGATTGAGTTCATATGTTTATTGATATTTTATTAGATTAGTAGGTGAGACAGAGCATATTAGTCTGTATGGAAGGAATGGTCTTTCCAAAACGATTTTAACGGTTTCCAAAATTTGATAAGCATTTGAACTTGAGATACTTTGTTAAATTCTTTATAACGCCATCGCCAGTCTTTATTACTGTTAATGTCTTTATTGGCGTAGTAGCTTATTTCATCCAACAAATTGCCTAGATATAACCAGATCACATAAGAACGACGGGCAGCAAGTAAAAACAATATCCAAGTAATGAGTGAGATAATGATTGATTTCATAGAGGTCTAAGTTTCAATGCTCGATCACGTTCAGCTTCATCATGGTTGCAAGGCATATCATCCAATCGTATGTGGACATCTTAGAGCTTCGGCTTGCTTTAGTTGGGTTTGCATTTCGCCAAGAACAACCGCCTGTTTGAAACACATCGCCTGCAACCGTTCAATCTCACTTACTAGCTGGTGAAAGGCGTTGCGGAGGGCCATCACGAACTCAAGGATGTCTCCAAATCCATTCCACGGCCCTTTCGTAGCCCTCGTTTCCAATCCCTTCAACTTCTCGATCAATTCGTTAATAGGTGGCATATCAGGTATTTCATGTTTACAAACTGGACACCCATGCTCAACAGCACACAAACAGGTGAGATAGATTTTCTGTTTAGCGTGCTTTTGGCAGTAGGTGTTCATACCAGGGATGGTTAGCGACCTTGTACGGTCGGGCTGGCGGATTTGGTAGGTCGAGCTGGCGGCGTTTGTTCAGCACCCTGCAAGGTGAAGCGGCATTCGTCCATGCACTCTTGGCAGTAGCAGTAATACGTTACGGTTTTTGGTTTGTGCATACCATTTCGTCTTTAGGACTAAGAGCGAGGGGAGATTTCTTTGTCACTCCATGAATCCAAACCATGTGGTTTTCAATCTTCGTCCGTAGTAACATTTTCTCAATCACCTCAATATCAGCATCGGATACGTCAGCAAGCTCGTCAATGAATTTGAGCATACCTATTCGTCTTTAGGGGCTAAGAGCAGGGCGGCGTCGCGACGCTTCTTGAAGTCTTCAAACGATTCGTTGCCTTCCTTCTGATTCATAAAACCTTTCTCCACCGCCTCTTTGAAGGCACGATATTGGGAGAGGAGGGCGTTGAGCCTATCAATCTCATCACAGAGAGTTGGAATAAAGTCCAAGCAATCTCCATGAATGATTTGGCTCATATTTATTTCGTTCCCAGTAAAAGGCCAAGCACGAACCCCACATAGAACGGCCACCATCGCCAGTCGCTAATGTATTTGGAGCATTGTGGGCAGTTCATAAGCCAAGTATCTTACGTGCCGCCTCCAAGGTTTGCTCACGACAAGCGTTCCACTGAATCTTCGGACACTTCACGTCCTTGCAAAACTGTGGGTCTTGATGCGTACATTTCTGCTTCACACCGACACTCGCCTCCACGAACTCCAGGGCGAAGCGTTGGAGGATGGATTGGAACAAATCAAAGTTTGCTTGAGGCTCATCTTGCTTCATTCCTATTGCTATTTCGTTCCAAGCGGTCTCGATAGTCATATTCAGGATTCGTTAGGATGGCGGCCAAAGGGGTTAGAAATTGAAACCACTATAATCCCATTCTTTTAGAACTTTTTTAAGAGTTTCAAAACGATTCGTATCCAAGTAAAAGAAATCGGTTCCGTCTTTAATATCTGGAGTAACCTTTAAAGAATCGGTTACGGTAAAGATTTCCACTTTCATTGTATGTCCTGGACAGCCAGACTGTTTACAATCATCAGAACATCTGTATCCAATTTCTCTTTCCCAGTGTCCCATATTATTATTCTCCTTGTATTTTCATTAGCAGCTCCTTGATAGCTTGCGCGGCAGCCTCTGCTTTCTCACGGGACGGGAAGCAATTGCCAAAAGCCCAACGCGCGTTTTCATATTCCAAATCTTCCCATGCGCCGTCTTTCACAATTTCGCCATCCCAATCTATGGAATAACTTGTTTCTCCAAGGCTCGGTCTCCAGCGTGGTTTTGGTTGAGGGGGATGGTCGGGACAAGGAAGTGATTTTCCACAAGTCATAGTTGAAGAATTAGACACCAAATCTCTATATTTTGCCTCACACTTTCGGGCAAAGAGTTTTTCAACAAGGCTGGCTTTTTCATTGACTTCTGACGGTGCCGCTACTCTACTTGGGCGACAGGGCTTTGCTTCTTCCGTCATCTTTTCAATCTCTTTAGCAAGACCGACAAGTTGGGGATGGTCAGTCCCCCAGTGTGATTGGTTGAACAGACCAGGACATTGGTGATACCACGGTGGATTTCCCATCATGCCGCACAAATTACATTTGGTTTCAGGCAGGCAAATATTCTTGTTACCTTCGTCCTTAGATGGCGTAACAGGGGTTGCTTTATTTGAGTTGTAGAACTTGTGCATCTTAGCCAGTTCAATGTTGTATTTCATCGTAGCATCTTCGACACGCTTCTCTTCAGTTTCGCGTTCGTCGAGGTAGGCGAGGATGGCTTCTTGAGTCGTGCAACCTTTTTCCATTGTTATTTCTTTCACGCGGTTGGAAGGAAGTTGTTTGGGCATATCATTTAACCAATTTTACGGCATCATCCAAATCACGCGAGAACCTCAGCGCGCGGTCGAACGCTTGTTCGAGCGGCGTAATGTTTTCGATGATCTTTTCTTCGAACGTGCCGTCCTCTTTATTGAACTTCGCGACGATGATGCCGTCGATTTGGTTCCCTGTTTCCATTCGAAAAGCTGAACTGTACCCAGCCACTTGAAGCAAATGGTCGGCGTAGAAGTTTTTGCCCGTTTTCCAATCCGCGACGTAGAACTTGTCTTTGATTTTGACATAGGCATCCATCGTTCCGATGTAGTGCTTTTCTGGTTGGTACACGAACCGCTCGCTTTCGATGATCTCCGCACCCGTCTTGTTCCACCAGTTGAGAAAACCCGTGACGCCGTTCAATTCCTTTTCGTCGTCAGGCAGCGGGATGGGTTTGCCTTTTCCGAGGCAGAATCGTTCCACCCAAGCGTGGACGGCCTTGCCAATGCCACCCGCTTCCTCTTTAGTGACTCGGTGAGCGTTCCTGGCGTCCTCCAGCATGGTTTGTGTCAACTCCTGTCCCAAATGCGGCGTAAGCGAAGCCACGGCCTGATCTGCGGCCCACTGAACAAGGTTCTTGGGGATGACTTTGTTCAGAATGGTCGTGACGCCTGAAATGCTTTCCCACTTCTCGTCGCCCGTCTTGCGAACCCAATAGCGGTGCGCGCCTGGAGAAAATCGTATTTCGTAGGCTCCGTGATATGCCTGACTGATGATGTCTGTTTCTTTTGGCATACTAGGATTGTTGGGCTGCTTCAGCATCAAGCTCGGCCACCTCTTCGGCGGTGATCGGTGTCTCCTCCGTCATGCTTTCGGTCACGGGTTGACGTTCCATCAGCTTTTCTGCCTTGACTTTCTTCGCGGCAACGGTCGGCGGTGTAGCGTCCACGATCGGTTCCTGTGCCTGATCCATTTCTTCTTGGGTGTACAAGCCTGAAAGGTCGTTGGGGAACGCCTTGCGAAGAGCCAGAGCCTCGGCGCACTTGCCGAGCATGAGATACGGCATCTTTTTCCATTGGCCCATGACTTCTTTTGATTTTGGATGAATGGCGGCGTATTCCGTCCAGCGCGCAGAGGCGGTGAACGCAACGCGAGTGCCACCAATCAACCGATACACGGTCACGCTGGCCTTGTTCGGGTGTTCATCGGTTTCCGTGTCGTACAAAACGTCATCAATGCCTGCGAGCGTCCCAGAGCGTTCAGCGATGGAACGGTAGCCGTCAATGCCCGTTTGAATCGTTCCGACTTCTTCACTCTGCTGTGTGTCCTTGTTCCAAACCTTGCGTTTCACGAAATGAATTTGTTTGGTGAAGACGTCCAGTCCTGAACGCTTAGCGATGTTGAAGAACAAGCCAAGTTCATCCTGCGTTGCACCTTTGGCGACCGTGCGTGTGATAAGAGCCATTTGTTCTTTCGTCCATGGTTGCTTCACTGCGATAGCTTTTGTATTTTCCATAGGATCTGTTAATGAATAAAATCACTTATCGTCGTAAAGGTCTCGGTCCGGCTCGTCTTCCGGCAATTCACAGGTGCAATAATCAAGCGGTTCATCACAGAACTCACAAATAATAGGTTTCATATTGGTGAACACTTTTTACACACTTCGCGCCAGGTAGTTACCATCTCATGTTCAAACAGACTATTGGTGATCATCTTTATACTCACTGGCTTACAGTACCGTTTCCCTCCACACAGAGGACATGGCTTGGCGGTGTGTTTCTTTTTCACATGCCTAGATAATGAGCGAGCATGACGTAACCAATGATTCCTACGACGACACAGAGCAGATGAAACGTGATCTTTTTTCCTTCTTCACGGGCTTTCCAGTCAGAGTATCGGTAGATCATAATGTGGGTTATTAGTGGTTCTTCACCCTCGTACGCAAGAGCCAGTTATTACCGGGTCGTAGGTACGAGGGGTTGTCCGTCAGTGAGCTGTTAGGCTCATGGATATACTTTAGCACCCCCCTGCTATTAAGTCAAGGCATCTTTATCCACAACCTGTTTCTTACCCCATCGCTTCTCTGCTCCTGCTTTTCCAATCTTTGAATAGCCACCATTTTTCATTGATTGCTTGCGTTGCATGCCTCCAATACGACCCCATTCGCGGGCTTGAGCTTTAGCAATTTCAATATGATTCATAGGTTGACATTTTAAGCCAAGGCCATGCTACCACCTGTTAAATAGTATGTCAAACCATCCCCTTGCAAATGGATGAAATACGTGCTATTGTGTTTTTGCTTGTCATGTAAGCCCATGACTTTAAAAAACCGTTAGCGTTCGGGCCGCGCCACCTAGTGTGGGGCTTCACGGCTGGAACATTACCGGTTTTTTATGTCTAAAAACATGAAGTTTGTTTGGCAGGATTTAGGTAAGCAGTTGGACTTTCTACCAATGGATTCACGGCGAGCTTTTTTCATCCGCTTGCTCTTGGTCGGGGAGAAAGTGAACTTAACAGACGCACCCCACATACCTGGTAGGCATGATTCCACGAGCCAAGTAGGTAAGAAACTAAAAAAGAATCTTTTACAGCATGGAGGAGTGATGATTAAGGGAGATATCGCCTGGATTCCAGAGGCCAAAAAATAATATGCGCGAACTTGCTGGCGCGTCTATATGGTCTAGGAAGACTCTCGAGAGTGACGTGTTCTTTTGGAAGCCTGATAAGTGGTTCAAGATTTGGTTCTGTCTCGTCCAGTTAGCTAACTACAAAGATGAAAAGCAGTTCAAACGTGGGGAAGTCCTGCTGACCTACAACGAAATTCAGCTATATACCAAGGCTTCTAAGCATCAAATCGAGAGTTTCATAAAATGGGCAAAGGAGCAGGGTATGTTGGGGACACGGAAAACCACACGCGGAATGTTCATTTCTTTGCTTAACTACGATAAATATCAAACACTAGAAAATTACAAAAGCCACACGGAAACCTACACAGAGGGGAAACGGAGGGGAAACGAAAGCCACACTATAAATAAGAATGTAAAGAATGATAAGAATGTAAAGAATACTGAACTGCCAGCTCTCGCTGGCGGCGATGAAGTCAATCAAGTCTTTAAGAGATTTTACGATACCCTCAACCCCCAAATACAATTCGGAAACCTAACCCAACGCAAGGCCGCAGAATCGCTTATAAAGCGTTACGGCATCCAAAAGGTCATAGCAGCCATAGACTATGCCGTAAGCGTGTCTGGAGACGTTTACGCGCCAACCATAACCACTCCAGTACAGCTACGTGACAAGCTCGCAGCCTTAATAGCTCATCAAAGCAAAACAAAAACCGATCCGCACAAACAAACAATTGAATCCATGACGGTACGAGCTAAAAAACCTCAAACAAACTAATTGTATGAAAACCAATGCTATTATCACGTTTACAGGATCACATCTTTTAATAGGTTCCGAAGAAAACGAGGCACTAAAAATAATCCATGCCGATCAATGGTTTGAAACATTCGATGGCCAGAAAATAAAAGGTTCAGCCATTGCTGAGATTTTAACCATCCAGCAGTATTACGAACGCTACCCCGACAAGCGGCCTGTAGAAACAGCTAAAGAATTTACTGGGATTACTGGAGAAACAATTAACAGTACGATTTACAAAAGCGATGCGGCTCGCAAAGGAATTATGAAAGGTTTGCAGGATTACTGCGACGAAAACCCCGAAGCGAAAAATGCGAAGTTTATGCTAGAGTCAATTAAGCTCAATAAGAAAATACAATTTGTATAATTGACAATTCAACTTTTTTGTGCTAACCTAACCACATACCATCACTGGTATCGTCCAGCTACTCACGATAGAGAGCGTACAGGCAACACGCGGGCAAGCAATCACATTGTCACATGGATAATGTCCTCGAACTGACTTGCCCCTCCTAGCCTGATTCGTCTTTAGAGACACTGTGTGAATGGTTATTTGTACTTTCTAATCTAGGAATCTACTTGACCTTCACACGGTATCTGTACAGGAGAAATTAAACCACCGAAACGTAGTGGATACGGAGCTTGAATCTATTATATGAAAGTCTTCGTTTTAAGTAGCCTATGCGCGTCCGCTGTCACAAGGATCATTTATAAAAAATGAATAAATATTATGCCAGCAGGAAGGCCAACACTGTTTAATAAAGAAACTTGCCGTATGGCGCGGGAGTATATTGTTAATTGTAAAGACAAGTTAGGCGGACCGGTTCCAATAGTAAACTTACCAAAGGCTCCTGGCATGGCAAATTGGCTGGGAGTGAACATAGACACGCTCTACGAATGGGCAAAGGTTCACCCTGAATTTTCCGACGTATTAGATGAATTAAACCAAAAACAGCAGGAAAAGTTGATAGATCATGGACTCGCCGGCAACTACAACGCCAACATCGCCAAGCTCGTTTTGGGCAAGCATGGCTACCACGATAAATCAGAAACAGAACACTCGGGACAAATCAAAACTAGCAACGTGGAACAGACACCGGAAGTCTTAGCGGCTCTTGCAAAACTTGAAGATGTGTTAAAGAAAACCATGATCAAGTGATCGTGGATTACTAATTATTTTCATAGCGGGACTATGGCTATAATGGGCTCACCGAAGGATTTACAAGACAAGCTTAAGCCACTAAACGGGCACATAATCGTTGCACCGATCAAACGTGAAGAACTTAGCACAAGTATTCTTCAAGCTGCTCCTAGCGCATCCAGTGAGCGCACAGAGCTTGGTGAGGTGATAGCTGTGAGTGATGACGGTTCATTGGTGAAGGTTGGGGACAAGGTTTACTTTAGACGCTACTCGCCGGACGAAATTGAAGTAGAAGGTGTGATCTATCTTGTCCTCACGGAACAAGACGTTATTGCTATTAAATTGAGCTAGTATGCCACTGGTAAAACCACAAGAACTTAAATATGGCGAAGCAGCCCGTCAGTCGATCAAGGCTGGTATTGATAAGCTCGCCGATGCAGTCAAAGTTACGCTTGGTCCTAAGGGCCGCTTAGCTCTCATAGAAACACAGTATGGCCCAATGTCCACCAAAGACGGCGTTACAGTTGCCAGAAACATCGGCCTCGCTGATCCGTTCGAGAATCTTGGCGCGGATCTTGTACGACAGGTTGCAAGCCGGACTAACATCGACGCAGGTGACGGAACTACCACCGCAACTGTTCTCGCTCAAGCCCTCGTATCAGAAGGTCTTAAAAACGTCACTGCTGGGGCTAATCCCCAAGCCTTGCGTCGTGGACTCGAAGCCGGTCTTAAAGCTGCCGTGGACGCGTTAAAAGCCTTAGCTGTACCTTGCACGCCAGAAGACTTGATTAACGTTGCCTCGATCAGCTCCAACGACAAAGAACTTGGTCAACTTATTGCTGATGTGATGAATCGTGTTGGTAAGGATGGTGTCGTTACACTCGATGATGGGACAGGTTTTAAGACCACTGTTGAATACGCAGAAGGGATGAAGATTGATATGGGCTTTCTTTCACCATACATGGTCACTGATCCTAAACGTGGTACCTGTGAGATGCAAAATGTCCATGTGTTGGCAACCGATAAGCGCATCAATTCGATCTTTGAGATTGGCCCACTGTTCGATAAGCTCGGCAAGAGTGGCAAGACCGAATTGGTGATCTTCTGTGAGGATATTGATCCAGGAGTATTGCAAAGTATTATTTATACTAGGACTAAAGGCGTCTTCAACGCTCTTGTGGTTCGTATGCCTTCGTTTGGTAAGAATAAAGCGGGCATGCTTAGAGATATCTGTACGCTTACAGGTGGCACCTTTGTAAGTATTGAAAGCGGTTTGGCTATTGATAAATTAGAACTAGATCAACTCGGTACTGCTCGTAAGGTAACGGCCGATCAGATGTTCACATCCATCGTGGCTGATTGTCCCAAAGAAAAGATCGACGAAGCAGTTAAAGCCATCGAAGTTGAAGAGATGTTTGCCAAGGAACAATTTGATAAAGACTGTTTGAAGCAACGTAAAGCTCGCCTTACTGGTGGCGTAGCTATCATTCGTGTTGGAGGCGCAACACAAACCAACACAGCCGAACGTAAATTTCAATTCGAGGACGCAATTAACGCATGTAAGGCAGCTATGGAAGAAGGGATTGTGCCTGGTGGTGGTATGGCACTAATCGAAGCTGGCCGCTCAATCTTTGAGAGCTTTCAAACACCAGACAAAGACGAAGGTTTGGGACACACAATCCTTCTCAACGCACTCAATGAGCCTATAAAGGCCATCGCCGAGAACGCCGGCCAATCGGGAGATGTAGTGTTAAGCAAAGTAAAGCCAAACCATGGCTATAACGCTCAAGCCGACAAGTATGAAGACTTGATGAAATCTGGCGTAATTGATCCGGTGAAGGTGAGCCGGTGTGCACTAGAAAACGCTGTGAACATTGCCATCATGGTTCTGCTCACAGAGGTAGCAATGATAGAAACTAAATCGGAAGTGAAAGCATAAAATAATATGAAAACAATCTCATTGACCGCCAATTCATTAAGTGTTCTAGGACAAGCTGTAAAATCATTTGATACGCGCAAAGTAGCCGTCTTAGGGGGAGATGCTGTGCGTTCTATCAATCGTTTAGACAAGATTGGTGATGAGTTGATGTTTGCTGCTCAAACCAAGAGTAAAGACCTTGTGGAATCAATGTACGAATTCAAAACGAAATGGGACGCGGACCATGTCTTAGCCGACGGTGAGAAATACACCACTGAACAGCTTGAACAGTTTCAATCAGAGATCAACGCTGAATTCACAGAAGAGAAGGCCAAAGCTTCCGTCGAGTTAGCTGATGATAAATATGATCTTGTTAAGAGCTTCGTTGAAAAGCTAGGAGCAGAAGTATTCAACGACTTCACCCAAGAGACTGTTGTCGATGGTGTTAAGTCACGTACTCCTGTTAATCCACGTCCGTTCATCGCAGAGATGAGCAAAGCGTTTGGAATTGAATAATATGGATTGGCTCACCCCCGCCGCAACCGCAATCTTAGGATTCATTACGGGTATTCTTGTTGGTGAGACGTGGCACAGAAATACTGAGACAACGGTTGGTAAAGTAGCCAGTAAAGCTGTCGAACACGCGATTGCTCATTTAACGGATCGTACTTTGAGTTCCGATAAGTTTACGATTGTAGAACCACCACCGGAAGAAACGATTGGTGAGCACATTTTTAACTCAACACCTGTTGATCCTAATTATGTTAGTCCCACAGGAAGCGCGTTGCCGGTCGGCGAAGTTACACATGTTTCGAGTTCGCCACAGCAACCAACGTGAGCAACTTGAGGTATGTATTTATTGTGGTCACAAGGATAGTTTCTTGCTCGACGACATTAACAAGGCACGAGGTTGGAAGTCTCGCTACTGGCGTTCACATTTGAGGAGCTTCTGTCAGCCACAAGGTCTAACAGAACCAATCTATCGAATGATTTACGGCTATGGTGTGAAGACTAAGGCAGAACAAGAGCATGAGCGCAGGATTGAGAAGGAAACACGACATGCTGATTGGGAGATTGGTACGCATGAGAAGTTTCAGCATGCAATAAACAATCCGAATTTCGATCCTAAACGCTCAACTATTAAGAGACGTAATGAGATGATGAGCCAATGAATCTCAAAGATGCTGAAAATCAAAGTATTATCGCCTGGATAAACTCAAACCAAATCAAGACAGAGAATGGTAAGCCTTTTGATCTAAATGAACACCCTTATCTTTGGGACATCCTGAAAGACTGGTCACCCTTCCAAGTTGTTCTAGCAGCTGCCCAGTGTGGTAAGACGACAACGTTTCTTCTCAAGATGTTGTGGGCAGTAAAGAACTTTGGAATCAACGCAGTATATACAATGCCTACAGTTACTGATGCGCATGATCTGGTGAGCGGTAAACTCGATCCTATTGTCAATGAAAATCCTGTTTTACAGAGTTGGATAAGCGGAGATAAGGACAGTGTTGAACAGAAGCGTATAGGACAAAATACAGTCTACTTGCGTGGTACCTGGACTGAACGCGCAGCCCTATCATTCTCAAGCGATCTAAACATTCACGATGAAGAAGATCGGTCTAATCAACCCGTAATTGACCAATATGTCTCGCGCCTCCAACACTCGAAAAAGAAGTGGCAATGGCGATTTAGTAACCCTTCTTTTGAAGGAAACGGAGTTCATAGATTCTGGCAGGAAAGCGATCAAAAGCATTGGTTTGTTACTTGTGGATTTTGCAAAAAGCAACAGTTTCTTCAATGGCCAAATAACGTGGATCAACAACAGAAAAGATTTATATGTGCAGCTTGTGGGCAAGAAATATCAGATAACGATAGACGTCACGGAGAGTGGCATGCCAGAAAATTTGAAGTAAAGCCAAAATATAGTGGTTACTGGATCAGCCAGCTCATGGTTCCTTCGGTAAGTGCGGCAGAGATCATTGAAGCCCACAGGACGATGACAGCCGAGAATTTTAGCAACTTCGTCTTAGGCCAACCGTTCGTTGGAAGCGGCAGCAAGATGACTGAGGATAAGCTTTTCCAAAACCTTAAGGATTATGAGCAACACACCGAAGAAGATCCCGTTGTTATTGGTGTTGATACCGGACTCCCAATTTGGTACGTCTGTGGAAATAAAGACGGAGTGTTCCATTGGGGATCTTGCGAGTCTTATGATGAGCTTGAACGGCTCCTCAAACGCTGGCCTAAATCTATCCTGGTTAGCGATCAGGGAGGCGACCTTATCGGCATTAGAGAGTTGCAAGAGCGATATAATGGCCGCGTGTTTCTCACTTACTACAGGCGAGACAGAAAAACCCAACAGCTCATTCAATGGGGAGAAGGAAGCGAGTACGGCAAAGTAGTTGTAGACCGCAACAGGACGATTCAGATGTTGATTGATGAGTTTAGTGCCAAGCGCATTCCGATCTACGGCACACGAGAGGACTGGCAACAAGTTTGGCTGCACTTTGCTAACATTTACCGAACAGAAGAAGAGGATAAGTTAGGTGTAAAGCAATATGTATGGCAACGAAACGGGCCAGATCACCTCGTCCACGCACTCGTCTATTTTCGCGTGGGAATGGACAAGTTTGGATTCAAAGACGGCGGAAACTTTGTTGATCCTAATGCGTTTGATTGGAATTCAATCCCTCAAGCGCCAATAACATCTTATGATGGAAAAACCTCTTGGGTTGGGATCAATAACCGTCGTCCTGAACGGGACAGGGATTGGCGTGACATCTAGTTCAGAAGCATTTCACGCTTATTGTGATATGCATTTTGATAAGATCATTGCTTTCGCGCAGGACGGATTATTTGATATGACACAGGGAAGTTTTGTCGCTCACTTTGATGATTTGGGTAACTATTCTAAATGCGAGAAACATTTATATTTGACACATCCAAAAGTTTAGTGTTTAATTCTAGCTAGAAAGCCCTAGCTTGTAACGAGAGGGGCGACAAGATTCATTCTTTGTCGCCTTTTTTGTATGGCTTCAGGCATCGGTCGCAAACGATCAGAGACAGGTGGAATCAACCCTGCACTTAAGGGCATTATTGACCAAGTGGGTGGTCTTTTCGCACCTTTCAACAAAACAAAGAAAGCTATTGATAACCAAACAGAAGGGCGCATCACCTCACCCGAGGATGTTCTTAGTTTGGAGATGACTGACGAGGAGTTATCAACACTCACTTCTACATGGACTTCTGAGTTTGCTGGTTACTACGCGGAAGTAAAGATGCGTTCTTCAAGGAACTTCAAATACTACAAAGGTGAACATTACGGAATGAGCAATGGTCACACAGGCAATGGTGATGGGTATGGAATTGTAGATAACGCAATCTTCCAAGCCGTTGAAACGTTGTTACCGATGGTAGCCCGTGAAGACCCTGAACCAAACGTAGAGACTGATGATACAGATACAGGTATTGCTTTAGCCGACGCTGTAGGTCGTAGTCTTGAAGACGTATCAGACAAAGTACATTTACGCGTTAAAGTCCGGTCCGCGGTGCGAGACTGGTTGATTGACTTACTCGGAGTGCTAAAAGTTACGTGGAATCAAAAGACTTTATCAATCAACGTTGAAAAGGTTGATCCAAAGAAACTTATTATTGATCCTAAAGGAACGTTTGATGGTGGCAAGTTTACAGGTCGTTACATCGGTCAATACGTGTTTGATTCAGGTGAAAACCTGATCGTGCGTTTCCCAGAGCAGAAGGAATGGCTCACACGTGCATGCGGTGGAAAATTAGGTACCGTACTAGGCTTTCGTGAGTGGTGGACTTCTGAATATGTCTTTTGGGAGATGCGCGGGCATATCTTGGATAAGAATAAGAATCCTCACTGGAATTATGGTTACGATGAACCAATTAAAGGTGATGATGGAGAGGAGACTGGCGAGACACAACAAGTTCTTGGAGCTAACCATTTCATTCATCCTGAAATGCCATTTAGCTTCATGTGGTTCTTCAATGATGGTGAGCGACCGTTTGACTTCACTTCGTTCATTGAACAATCAATCTCGATGCAAGACTTGTTAAACAAGCGCACCAAACAGATCGACAAGAATGCCGACGATTCAAATAACGGTTGGGTATTCTCTAACAAGATGGATCAGGATCAAGCTACACAAGCCGTAGCTGCGTTAAAACGTGGTGGAGCTATCAGGGCACCAGGTGACGACATTACAAAGGTTGTGCAGCGATTTCAAGCTCCTGCGTTACCAGCGTATATCGTCGAGGATATTCAAGATAAACGTTTAGAGATTCAGAACATCTTCGGGATTCGTGGTGTTACGCCTTCCGGTACTGCTTCCGAAGAATCAGTGCGTGGTCAGATCATTAAAAACCAAGACGACACATCGCGCTCGGCTCCTGTCGTTGAACAGATCGAGCAAATGGTCGATTTCGTTTTCAACTACATGGCACAGATGATGTACGTCTATCAAGATGAGCCAAATGAAGAGGGTGTTGCAAAGACTGATTTGACTAAGATTTTGAACATCACTGTTGAAGAGGGCTCAATGCTCCCACGCAATCCTTTGATGCGACGCAACGAAGCAGTTGATCTATTTGGCTCTGGGTCTATAGACATTGTTACGGAACTTGAACGCCTTGAATATCCCGATCCAAAAGCAACCGCAGGGGCAGCCATGTTGCTCAAGATAAACCCCATGGCCTATATGCAAGCGTATACGACGCTTTCACCAGAAGCCATGCAAGCGTTACAGCAAGCCATGGCTCCTCAACAGGCTCCTGCGCCCGCAGCACCACAACAGCCAGCAGCTCCACCTCCACCTGCTGCACCGCCTGGTCCACCCCCAGCGCCACCTGGCCCTCCAGGACCTGCCGCACCAGTCCCAATGCCGCCTATTCAATAACCTAAAATATGACACCTTATTTCGCAGATAGCGAAGAACGGAAAGACTATTTAGAAGCTCTTAAGGGCGTTGAGAAAAAGACTGGTTCAAAGATCGTCAAAGAGATGCTGTCTAGTGAACAGCGGGAAAAAGGCCTGAAGCTCGTCAAATCAATCATTGAAGAACATTTGGAAGAATACGCAGAGGGCGAGATGGATTGGGAAGAATGCCTTGATGGAATGATGGAAGACCTCAAAGTTTGTGATCCTGATGAATATTCAGAAGGAGACGAAGAAGAGGAGCCAGCAGAGTAACAAATCATGTCTTTTCCTCGAGTTGTAGACATTAAAGAACAGCACTGCGTAAGTCATTAAATGAGGCCGAAAGGCTGAATCCATTATATGAAAGATTCGATTGCAGCGCATTTAATAAATAACAACATGTTAAGTGATGGTTTTGAAAGCTTGAAGCCATCAAAAGAAGAACCACAACCAGAGCCTGAAAAGACCGAGGAAGTGGTTTCAGAACCTGTTGTTGAATCAGAAGTCGCGGACAACGTACAAACTAAAGAAGAAGTGGAACCAAAAGAGAAGATTCCTTACCATCAACGCCCTCGCTTCAAAGCTCTTGAAAGTAAGATCGCCGACTTAGAGGCTAAACTGGCAGAAAGTGCTAAGGCAGCACAGCCGACTGCCGTAGACCCCGATGCCGAGTATCTCGTTGGCAAAGATCCAAAAGCTGTTGATTCACTCAACAAGCTGATCACATCAAAAGCTAAAGAAATTAGGGAAGCTGAACATCAGCAAGAGATTCAAGAAAAGACCAATGAACAAAAATCATTGTCTCAATTCCGAGAATTACAAGCTGAAAAAACTAAGGAATGGGAAGAAAAAACAGGTATCAAATTCACTGATGGTGACAAGAATGCTGATTTTAAGCAGATCAAAAAGATCATTGAAACAGCAAATCTACTCACGGAATCACCTAACGAATTTGGTCATCGTATTCCCGATTTAGATAAGGCTTTCGCTATCTACATGGCAACGCGTCAGGAAGCGACTGTACCTAAAGTAAATCCTTCCCGCGAAGTGGCAAAAAAGATGGCTGGTTCGGGTGTCGTTTCACGATCCCCAAAACCAAATCTCCTGTCACGAGATCAAGTACGAAATATGTCTCTCACTCAATTTCTTAAATCACAGAGATAGTTAATTAAAACTTTATGGCTTTGACAAACAAAGTCTCAGATTCGACACTCGAGTTCCTTTATCAACGCTTGATTGAAGGTGCCCTTGTCGGAAACATTGCCGCCGGTCACTTTATTTCTAAAGGTGCAGCCTCGACCTGGAAAGGTTCGCAAGCCGCCTATGCTTTCAAGTGGACTGAAAATACCAACCAAGGTTCGTTCGTTGGCGCCCAGCTTTTGAGCAACTCGCAAGTTGATAACACGATCAAACTTATCTATCAATGTGCGTTCTTATATCAAGCAACCACGCTCAACTACACAGATGTAGCCCTGAACCAAACAGAAGGTGAAGTGGCTAACCTGATTGAGCGCCAGATCGGTTCCGATACACGCGACTTGACGCAGCTTGTTGGTACGCAATTCTATGCCGCAGGTTCTAACGGTCAAGATTTGCTTGGTCTTGCTGCTGGTGTTGATAACGGTAACACGGTTGCAACAATCGGTGGACAATCCCGCGCTACATATCCAGCATTGGATGCGACGGTAAACGCTGCGACTCTCAACAAATTGACGCTTGCCCAGATGTATTCGACCTACGACAGCACCTGGCAGGGTGTCGAAATGGTAAATCATATCTTTACCACGACAGCCGTGCGCACGGATTATCAACAGTTGCTTGATCCTATCATGCGTTTTGAAGTCCCAACGAACGCCGCGGGACGCAGCTATAACTTGGGCCTTGGTGGTACCAAAGCGTTGCAATTCAACAATGCGTCAGTATGGGCTGATATGATCGCTCCTGCGAACGTCATGTGGTTTATCAACGACATGTCGATGGAGTTTCAATATCTCCCAGAATGGCCAGAAGGTAAGCCAGTGAAGTTTGCCGAAGCCGATATCATGGATGGTGAACCAGACCCAGAATTGGCTCGTGAATACGGTTTCCACTGGACTGAATTTGTACGCCCTGTAAACCAGATGATTATGTCCGGTTTCACAGTGCTTGCGGGTAACATGATCTACAAAAACCCACGTTATAACGCCCAGCTCAACGCGATCTCGGCAGGTATCTAATTCATAGCGCAAGGCGCATAACAACTTCGCTATGTCTCTATTAACAGAAAACGTCTTACCTCCTGGAATGTGGGACGGTTGGAACACGGCCAAGAATGCTACAACGACCGGTACTATTACGAGCACTGGTTCGTTAGTAGATTTCTCAACTGTTACAAGCGTAAAACTTCCTGCTGGCACAACTATCAATGGTACCACTCAGGGCACATACGCCGTTAATGGTTCAGCCGCCGGCTTGGCTCTCACGGCTGCTCAAAGCGGTCAAATCTTCCTGTTTGATACTGCTGCTGGAAAGGCATACGTCCTGCCGACAGCAGCGAAAGGTCTCGAGTTTACTTTCCTGGTTACCACCTCGGTCACATCGGTTGGTGATTCCGTCGCAACTTTCGCGACCGGTTCCCAATTCATTTTGGGTGCCGTTGAGGTGCTTAGCATCGCCACAGCATCTCCGGCTGGTTTCGCGGCCAACGGTACATCAAACTCGACAATTACCATGAGCGGTACAACCACTGGTGGTTTGATCGGTACGATCTTAACCTATATCGGCCTCTCTACGACCCAGTGGTTTGTAACGGGAACGATCTACGGTTCAGGAACGCTCGCTACTCCAATTTCCTAATTCACACAAAAGTTTATTTTATGGCTATTGCTCCAGCTACAGCTTTCACAGGTCCCGCGTTGACCGCGCCATCTAACGGCCCATTCAACCAAGACCTTACAGAACTTGTTGCCCTTGGCACCAAGATGTATTCAAACAACGGTTCGGAATTTCGTTATTGCCAAAATGGCACCGTAGCGAGTATTCCAGGCAAACTTCAACAAGGCCCTGTTCAGGTAACGACCGAACAAGGTTTGACACCAGTCGCGGCCGCAATCGGCGCTACACAGGTGAGCGTTGCTCTTGGTGGTACGAACGCGATTACTGCCAACCAATATTCGGAAGGTTTCTTGTCCGTCATCTCGGCACCAGGTCAAGGTTACTCCTACAAGATCGCTTCTCATCCAGCGGCTGCTCTCTCAACCACTGTTGTCTTGACGCTGGCTGATCCTTTGCAAGTTGCGATTACAGCTAGTTCGGTTGTCGATATGATCTTGAACCCATTCTCGGGCACGATTGTTTCCCCAACGACCGCTACTGGCATTCCAGCAGGTGTGTGTATTTATCCTCTCTCGGCTTCTGTAGTTGGCACTCAACTTTACTACGGTTGGTTGCAGGTTAAAGGACCATGCAACGTGTTGAACGATTCCAGCACAGCCGTTGGTCTTGCTCTTGCTCCTTCCGGTGCGACTGCAGGTGCGCTGAAGACATGGGCTTCCACGCTCGTAAACGTCGGCTACGCCATGCAGACGCTTACCTCGACAGATTATCAAATGGCTTTCCTCAACTTGAGCTAGTTCTCAAGAAGGAAATACAAGGTGGCTAGACTGATCCTCGAAAAGGATGTCCCGCATCCCTGCCACCTTGCTAACATCGGGAGATTATTCAGGGAATAATATGACACCTCAAGAAATGAATGCCGAGATTCAAAAGCAAGTTGCCGAAGCCATGAATAAAATGAGCGGTCAATCACCGACCGTTGCAACAACCATGGTAAATGGAAAGAAACAAGCTCGTCCTGTCTATCCTAAAAATCAAGTGGTCTATAACTACATGGATCACGATTTCACCGGTAAATGGGACAGTCGTAACTACACGTTTAAGGCAGGTTGCGTCTATCGCGTTTCAATCGATTCCGATGATGATGACGAGATGGGCCGTTTGCTCTTGAACGAAAGTATTCCACGACACTTTGCTCGTGATATCGCTATTCATTATATTGGTCTGAAAAGCAATCCACGCTTGGCTCGAAAAGGTAAAACGCAAATTTGGGACACACGCCACCCCAATTTGGTTGAACAGTACACAATGAAAGCTCTGACGATTCCTTCATCGTTAGCTGGTGTGGCTCTGCCGGCTCCAGTTGTAGATGAGGTTTCGGTCCCAAAGAAACGTATGGGACGTCCACCTAAAGCAGTTGTAGGGGTGAAGCAGTCAGAAGAGTTTGAAGGCGTAACAACTTAATAGAAGTCTTATGCAACTTTTCAGCAAGAAAGAAGTTCAAAAAGATTACGACGAGCAAAAGGCCGCTGTAATTTTGGAGACGGTAAAAATTACCAAGGCTCTTGCTGAAAAGACGAACGATCTGAACCGCCTCAATGATGAATTGAAACTAAAGAAACTCACGAATGAACGTGATTATAAAGCCTTCATAGAACCTCTAACTATAAGCAAGAATGCCCTCGAAACGACTGTTTGGGAGCTTGAGAAACGTAAATCTAAAGCCCTTGAGCCTCTACAAGAGTTTGAGACAAGTCTAAAGGCGAAAGCCGAGTGGTTGGAGGTTAGGATGCAAGAGATCGCATCTAAGGAGTTTCAAACAAGCCAACTTCACGAACAAGTAGAACAAACCTTACGTGAGGCCAAAACATCATTGGCGGTTGCCTCGAAAGAAAAAGCCAATGCTATTTCTCTCAAGACAAGCGCAGAGCAAAAAGTAAAGCTTGCTCAAGCGGAAGCTAAAAAGTTAAGAGAAGAAACACAAGTACGATGTGATGCAGTAGCCCATGAGGAGGAGAAGTTAGAACGTAAATATCAAGCCTTAGATCACGATCGAGATGATTTGAATGCTCAAGAACTTCTGGTGGATGAGAAACGAAAGGAATTGAAAGTCCTTGAAAGTAAGATCGCTGATGATCGTCAGAAGTTAAAATCGGCCCTCGATCTAATGAAAACCAAATATGCCACAAATAGATAATTTCGCTCCCGATGCGAACAGCGTACCACCAGCTAAAGGAGTGAATCCCAGCGGTACAGTTGTTCCACTTCAAATCGACCATGCAACGGGCTATCTATTGGCGAGCATTGTAGCGGCTTCTGGGTCTATCACGGTAACTCAAACGAATGCAGCCAGCGATGCAAATGATGTTAGATCAATGCTTGGTCAAAATCCTTCCGGTACTACGCAAGCATGTTTGATTGAAAATTCGACTGGAAATCTTTTAGGAACATTTAGCTAAACTATATGGCAGCACCCGATGGAAACGCGCCAAGAGATGCAAACTCACGTCCAACCCTTTTAGCGGTTGATGCAACGACTGGTTTGGTGTGTCCAGTTCAAGTTGATTCAAGCGGTCGGCTCCTTTTATCCGTGACTGGTTCTTTAACACTAGCCATTGGTGACACGATTACTAGTGCGACACAGGGTTCTGTTTTATTTGTTGGTCCAGCCGGTGTCCTTGCCCAAGACAATGCCAAGTTCTTTTGGGACGATACGAACTTTCGTTTAGGGATTGGCACAGCTTCGCCAACGGCTACTCTTTCCGTAGCGCAAACAGCATCTTCATCAGGCGTGCCCATCACAGCCTTGTTTACGCCAGCATCCAATACAGCAATCACGCTCTCGACAAACGCGCCGCAATTTATACTTGCAACCTCAACGCAAACCTACGCGACAGGTGCATTGGCTGAATACGATTACGCTCAATTCAATGCGCCCACTTTGGCGTTCGCGGGAGCTTCGACAATTACTTCTGCGGCTACGTTTACTATTTCAGGTGCTCCAATTGCTGGTACGAATGCTACAATTACGAATGGGTATTGTTTATGGTCTAAAGGCGGTGTAACTCGTTTAGATGGTCAGCTTCAAGTAAACGCCTCCGTGTCAACAGGCTACCTTAGTATGGGTTTATGTACGGCTTTTTTTCATCGAGCTAATGGTTCGGGTGAAGCAATCATCACTAATGATGTAACGCAAGTCTTACAAATAAGTACGTCGAGTTCAGGTACATCCAATGAATCCTATTTTGCAGTTAATAGTGGTGTTGCAGGTAGTTATGGTTTAATTGTTGGTTTTACTGAAAATAATGGCACCTTCGGTCGTGCAGGGGTCTTTCGAGTTGTACCGAATAATGCGACACTTCAGTTTATTGTGAACAACACTACAATTGCTTTAGCGGTTGCAGCCACTGGCTCACAAGTATGGAACGGGTCTGCAGCTTCATCTGGGGCAGTTGCTTTTTCTTCATGGACGCCGCCAAATAATACGGGTATAACGACCACAGTGAACGCTCCAGAATTCTTGTTCGTTACGTCTACTCAAACGTGGGCGACAGGTACGGTTGCAGAGGCTGATTACATGCAAATTAATGCCCCTACTTTTGCTGCTGCTGCTGCTTCTACCTTTACTGTGGCTTCGACCGTAACTATTTCTGGTGCTCCGATCGCGGGAACGAATGCGACCATCACACAGGGTTATGCTCTAAACATCGCTGGTGGTGCTGTTGGATTCACAGGCGGTGCTTCGACGGCTACGACGAACAATGCTCAAATTTGGAGCAATTCTGGTCAGCTCAACTTATGGGCCAAGAATAGCGGTGGAATGATTTTGAGTGCGGGTGGTGGGCTAACTCACCTTGCTCTTACACCCACAGGATCAGTCACCATCACGCCTACCAATACAAGTTCGGCCCCAGCTTCGCTTTCCATCACTCCACCGAATTTCTCGTCGATCACAGCCACAAACAACGCTCCACAGCTGAACATGGTCACGTCTACGATGACATGGGCCACAGGTACCGTTGCAGAAGCAGATTACGTTTTATTTAATGCCCCGACGTTTGCCGCCGCCGCCGCTTCAACTTTTACCGTTGCATCAACGGTAACTATCAGTGGCGCACCCATCGCAGGCACGAACGCGACGCTCACCAACGCCTACGCCATCAACGTGAAGGCTGGCTTGTCTCGCTTCACGGGAGGTATTGATCTTTCGGGCATTGGAAGTACGACAGCCAATATCACCTACACCGCGACCACCTCGACCCCAGCGACGACCTGGACGTCTGGAGCAACGACCTCTAACCCACAAGGATTTATCAAGGTGATCACGGGTGGAGCGACCGTCGGATATATCCCTGTTTACTCCTAAAATCCTTCTATGACCCTCGCACTCGTTCAG
>Ga0302188_10000154_pt1 | contig 56488 bp, 33 predicted proteins | sample II_Bog_E2_1_FD_198783 | JGI IMG/M metagenome (GOLD analysis project Ga0302188, IMG submission 198783) | Peat permafrost microbial communities from Stordalen Mire near Abisko, Sweden - II_Bog_E2_1 | ecosystem: Environmental > Terrestrial > Soil > Wetlands > Peat | place: Sweden: Abisko... | reverse complement strand
TTATGAGTTTTCATGAATATTTTTTTGTTCTATAAAAAGAGCGAAATATAAATTTGATATATGCATTATTAATCAATTCACTGGTTGCTTACATCCACAGTATATTTATGATTATGCAATCTACTCCATTAGAAGTCTTCTGCATCCGTTTTCAGAGTAGGTCTTAACCAAAACATTTTTTTTTCAAACATTTTTTTCTAAAGCATCTTTTTATCCATTTGTGTGTTCTTAATACTTAGTTTACTTCCCATTGAATTGTTACTTCTAATCGGCTGCTGCTATTTGTTCTTTGTCTTTTGAAAGTGAAACAAATTTAGATGGTGCATTTTTTACCCATTAAATAGATCATCAGTCTTTTATGGATTTACAATGATCAACTTTTGCAACTGCAATTCCGACTTATCCTATGAAAGTTGCCTCTCCAACTTATTTTTTTCCTTTTGTTTATTTGCGAGAAAAGAGTTGAAGCCTCTTTCCAGAAAAGTGCGATTTTCAGAAGTAGAATACTTGTTTGAATGGATTTTGTTATTTTTTCTTTAACTATCAATGCTATCGTTGATGGTTGATTTAATTAACCTGGAAATACGTTTTTATTTCTTGTGATTAAGCTAAAAATCAATTGAACCAATCAAGTTTCGCATTGTATTCTTTGAGCCTTATAAAAAGAACTGTTTTTTTTAGAAATATTTTTATATATCTAATGTCTGTTTGAAGTCAGCATTATCTTTTTTTACAGATATCTACTATATTTGAGTAATAGTTTTAATAGAATTTTAACAGTTTGCCTTGATAGTCGCTTCTTTTACACTCAGTGCATTATTAATACTTGAAGATTTGACTTCGTCTTGCAGTCTTGCCGACAGATATGCCAAACTTGGCTGGAAGTCTGGCTTATAGTTCGTTCTAATTTCGCTTTTTTAAGACATAACAAGACTTCCATGCCGATTTCGTTCGGATATGCCTCTATTTGGGCCTTCATTCTTGAGGCAAACAATCCTAAAATGTGTTTGAGCTTTCATTTTATTTATATTGAGACTATTATAATTAGAAACGATATTTCATCATCAATAACCATCCTTAAAATATGATACTGTAAATTAATTAGGGATCTATTTCAATAGAGGATCATTTCTTCTTGGCTGCAGCTTTCTTAGCATCCTTTTTGCCCTTACCTGCTGGAGCTTTATCAGCTGCTTCTTTCTCCTTCGCTTTCTTCTCAGCTTCCAAAGCTGCTTTTTTCTTCTTCATGATCTCTTCGTTCTTTTTTATAGTTTCGGCATCCATCTTAATAGTTGTGTGGCAAAATCCACAGTAATACCTATCCCAGTGTTGTGCCATAAAGGTGCCTGGTCCGCAAGAGGGGCAAGTCTTACGTTGCTGAGTTACAGCTCCCTTGCCATCGACAGAATAGAGTGAGTATACTGCCAATTTGACTCTTTTGTGAATGTGTTTATTTTTCTTCTTAGTGGTAAACACTTTCTTTTTCTTCTTTTTCTTTCCACCGTCTAGATCACCAGTAACGTAAACATTCACGTTTTCAGTGAGTAACTCAGTTAAATTTGTTTAATTAAGATTGCTACCTTGACTAACCAAACGAACTGAGTCCAAACCGTACTGCATGAGGAAGTCAGAGTAAGAGCAGTTCTCTGGAAGAGTTACTTGGGAGCAAGTCCCCTGAATGGAGTTGAGCCAGATTCGCATTTGTGGTTAATTATATTAAAATATATTTGATTAATTCTTTAAAATCAATTTAATATTAATTAAGTTCGCAATGATACGGAGGAGCTTTTTAAAGCTACTTGAAGCGAACAGAAACAGTAGATGCGCGTTTTCGACCAGTAATAAGAAGGACCCTGTAGAGGAATCTTTGAAGAAAGGGTCGCCTAAATAACAGTAGAAGTAAGAGCCAAAGACAGAATTAAAAGAAAAGGAATATGGAGAAGGCGATGAGGAGTAAGCTCCCCTTGCAAGTATGGCAATTTTGAATCAGAATAAAACCGCAATACTTTAGGATGGTGGATTTATCGGTTTTTCTTTTGGGGGGGCATGAGTCTGCTCTCTTATAACATCTATTTGGCATATACCCATAATAAAAAGACGCCTGTCGAAGACGAAAAAGGATCAGTTCCCATTTTTATGGATGCTGCCAAAATTATCGTTAACAATATTAACGAAATGACTGAAGTACTCCCAATTATATCAAGTTTATCACACAGCCTCCCTCTAAAAAGCTTCTTCCCGATACTGTTCATCCTGATTTTCATCCAAAGACCCTTGTTCTCAATCTTACTAACACTCTTGTAAAGTCATAATACATTTTTGGAAAAGGACAAAAATATACTTTGCGGCCTGGACTCTAGAACATGCTGCGAAGACTAGTGTCAAAATATGAAATTATAATTTTCGCTGAAGAGGACTCTGCCTTTGTTATGAACTCTTTAAACCACGTTGATCCACGCCATCAATATATTCAAGGCTTTATAGGCAAAGAGAGCATGGTTTGGCGAGGTGGCCACTACATTAAGGATCTTAAATATTTAAACCGCGACTTGAGAAAAATTGTTGTGGTGGACCATAAGTTATAAAATGTCAAAAATCATCCTGAAAATGTTATTTTGATTTCTGACTTTGATGGTGATTAAAGCGACACGTAACTTAGTAAACTGGTGGTTTTACTGGATAGTAAATAGATTTTTATTAAGATTTGGCCGGCCCTGAAGTATCTGATGTCAGAAAATACCTGCACACCCTCGGGGAGAATCCAATTGAGACCTATTACAATCGAATCAAATAGAAACAAAAAAAATTGTAGAAAAAACAGAAATCAGGAGTATTTGGCATCTTCAGCGGCAATCCAAAATCGGCCAATAAGGCTGCAGCTGATTTGTGAATTAATTTACGTACCTTGATCTTTGCCCTACTAAAGTTTATTAAGATATTTTATTTGCCAAATTAAAATATATCTAATGGGAAATGTTGACCAGACTGGAAACAGCGAACTTATGGACAGGCATTAGCATTTTGTTCAAGCTTTCAAAAAATAAAAACCGCTGTTTAATGTTTAGGACATTAAGTTTCCTCTTTCCACCTCCGAGATTAAGATAGTGGATTCAACTGGGAGAAGAGTTAAATTAGCAGGAGGAAACTGGTCAGGTGGCCACATGTGCAGGCATTGTGTAGATGGACTGGAGTGCAGACCAATGAGAGACATAGCTATGGATATTAGATATAAATTCAAGATGAATTGCATTAGACTCACCTACTCGATGCAGCTTTTTTACGATAACAAAGTGGTACCTGACAAGTTTTTGAAAGCCAATCCTGAATTGAAAGGTAAAACTTCCATGTAAATATTTGATATTACTGTTCAAACCTTAACTGATGTTGGCCTCATGGTAATTCTTAATAATCATACAAGTACTTCTCAATGGTGTTGCTCCGATACTGATGGAGATGGACTATGGTGGAGTCAAGAGTTTCCATAATATAAATTTTTTGAATCTTCGTAAAAATTTGCCGAAAGATATAAGAATAATCCGAGAGTTATCGCTATGGATTTAAGAAATTAGATTAGAAGGGCCAACGGTCTAACACCAACTTGGGGAGAGGGCACTCCTCTCACTGATTGGAGAAGAGCAGCCGTCATCTGTGGATAGAAAGTATTGAAAATAGCTCCACATTGGCTTATCATGGTTGGTGGGCTAAACTATCAACTTGATTTAACAAATGTTCAAAAAGCACCAATAACATTCAGTGTCCCCAATAAATTGGTATACACTGGTCATTTTTATGGTTTTTCATGGCCCATTCCTTCATGGAGTTTAGTATCTTTTGAAGATTTCTAGAAGAAACTCTTTAATTCACAAATTTTCGTAAGAGGGTTAGGGCATCCATACTTTTTGGGCTAATACGGAAATAATCAGCAAGATATTCCTTGGAATTATTTAATTAAATATTTGGAAAAAACAGATATTGATTGGACGTATTGGGCTCTTGATGGTTTTAAGTGCGAACCTGAAAAAGATTAAACCTATGGTGTCTTTACTAACGATTTTAAAGAAGCAAGACATCCGAATCTACTTGCAGATATGATATCAGTTGGTCCGCCAAAAGGTACAATCATTGAACGCCCTCAAATTCAAAATAAACCCAACGTTAATGTTCAAGCCTATAACAAGGCACAGATTATTCAAGGCCCTAAGGTGCAATATTGTGCTTATACACAGCCAACAGGAATTTAATCAAACAAAGTAGAGGCAGCCAAACTAATATAGCGAAATATGGTCGAATCCAAAAAATTTGGTCCTGGATTTGAATTAAAAGCAACAATAAAACCTTCTACTGTGCAGCAAAATAATCCACTGCTTCCTGAAAAAATTAGTAATCAACGGGTTTCTAGCAATATGAAGTATATAGGTCCTCAGTATGTTCAAGCTCCTCAATATAATATTCAGCAGCAAGCAGTGAATCAATTTGTTGTCCAGTCGCCACAACAACCACAACAGCAATATCCTCCAAATGTCGCTCCACAAATGAAAAGCAGTGAGTATAAAGTGAATCAGCCAATCATCAGTCAGCAAAGCATCTATTCAAATCCAAATCAATATGTTATCCAGGGCAATAGTCAAAATATTGGGTTTAATCCTTATACTTCAAAAAAATGATGTTTTGTCTGTATAATCAACTATATAAACTATAAATAGCTCATAGATGATCAAAACTAGTTCAATTATGATCAGGAAGGCAATAATCTCCTAATAACCGAGATTATATCATTCGAAACTTGTTTTTCACTTTTGAATAAATATGAAATAGAAAAAGAATATGAAGGTACTGTTATCAGGCTAGATTTTGATAGAATGATACGAAATCAAATCGAGAGCTTTAGAATATTAATCTTGATTTATAAACTATTTCAACTCTGCAAATTATTTGTGTTTAACCCCATATTGCCGAATATTAATATAGTATTCTCGAGATAAGAATGACGAAAACAATAAAACTTGGCTTTATTTCGAATTCATTTGTCTTTTAATCATTGCATAACTTTTAACAAAAAATAATAAAATATTACTATTTATTAAAACTAAAATATTTTTTGCAGGAAATAACCAGCGCAGGGACACATACAACTAAGCAGCTGTGTGTTTTTATTCAATATTACTTAATACCTATAAAAAAATTTCATCTTTTACTTTTCAAAGACTATATTTCATGTTTTTTATTTAAATTCAATTATAATATTAATTATTTTAAGATCATCGTCCGATCAATCAAATGAACTTCTCTATTGATGTCTATCCCCAAAACTAGTCTACTCAGCCATCTTCTATGGCCACATAAGTTTCTGACAAAAAAATAATGCCTAATATCTTTCCAAAATTTCATAAGCCAGCTAAAAGGAACAGTTCCAACAAATACTCGTAAAGAAGATGGTCAATCATCGAAAAAGAGAAATACTTGAAATTTCTGATAAATCGAGGACACCTCTATTCTCTGCCTCTCAAACAAAGAAAACGACTATGCATAAATATCTTGTTGAGCAATACCATCAAAACAAGATCCCCATCTCAATGCCACACTCATCATCAAAAGATGATTCTAAGATATGGCAATATTTAAGGTATTATACGTTAATTCTCAAGTAGAAATGGAATGAATGAAGGCAAAAAACCTATGACTGCCATCAAAGCATAATTATAATAATCGCATTCAAATTTAACAATCTTTGATGAATAAAGTGAGAAGAGCCAATAATCCCAATAGAAACAGCCAAATTGTCAACCCTAATGGTTTCAATACATTTATCGAGATATAAAAGCTACAAATCCACCAGAGAATGATCATCATTATCTTGATTGATTTCAGATGTTTAAAAGGTAAAAATCAACAATTAATTAACTTTGAAACATGAAATACCGTCCATTTGTCTTGACATTTGTGCAGAGGAACGATCACTGTTAAGAAAAAATCAATTTATTTTTTATTATTCTATTGCCATTTTATCGATAAAGTTTGAAAAAAATTGAAAAATTATCAATTTTAATCCTGCCGCTCATGACATTGAGATGATTTGTGGTTTTTGGGCTGGTGAAGACTTTGAAAAGCTTGTATTCACGATTTTTGCATCTTTTTTCCAAGATAATCTAGAACATAACTTGCCATTCTTTCAAAAAAAATGATGAAATTTAGCTTTCCTAAAAATGAAAAGATATCCCAAACAGTTATACTGAAATTGGGAAATAATTCTCTCATCATATGATCTGAAATGATTAATTGCAAGCGATTCTTGAAAGATCCTGTAGCCTTGCACAAAGTACTAGCTGTATAAATTCAAATTATAAAATATTAGACAGCTGCTGTCTCGATAAAACAAAAGGAAGAATATTTGAATCAAAATCTTGGCAAAACAGCATGAGAAAAGGACTAAAACATAAAACGGTAATAAATTAATCTCGCAGATGACAATTAAAACTAGAATACATCAAATTCAGTGAGTACATCAATATTTTGCTTGACGATGAAATTTAAATAATTTTTCACATGATTTTCTTAATAGTTCTATTAATCAATTTATTTTTTAAAAATTAGGAATACTTCACGTGTTATATTCTTTGATGAGAGAGGAAATGGGGCGACAATGCTCCACTATAAACAAATTATTAATATTAACTGTTTTAATTATAGGACTCTAAAATGTAATACTTACTTTTCTACAAACTGTTCTCTAGACTGTTCTAATTGGCATTCAAAATCCTGTTCATTCTCAGTAATAAGTCTAAATCGAATAATAAATGAGGTTATATTAGTTAAAGCCTTGTTGTTGCACTGTAGCTATGGTTAAATCTCCAAATATGAGATTATTCTTTATTAATTGCCATATTAATATCGCAAAAGTTTAAAGTAAATTATAATATTTAAAGTAAACAATTCAAAGAAAAAATGTCAACAGTTGATTTAATCAATTTTAAACACATCATGGACACTTAAATCTCATCAGGAGAGGAGCTTACTGAACAAAATATGCCTGGAAAAACAAGGTCTTCTAAATTTGAAAAAAAGCATGATTCTTAGGCATAGAAAACTAAGAGAGCCCCTAAGAAACTGTGGAAACCTGTCGAAAACAGGAGATATGTAGAGTTTTTAAAGCGCAAATCAGCCATCTTCTAGAAGAGCCAAGAAGACAAAAGAAACTTAAAGATTAACATCCTCATGAGCAATTACATCAAAACCAAAAGCTCAAAGCAATGCAGAAGCCACCATCAGAAGATGCTTGAGCATTACAAGACCATTGAACAAATAATTGTAGGAATTGAAGAAAAAATTTATGGGGAAATTAAAATGGAAGTTCCCAAAAATTAAAATTCCGCTGAAATTGAAAGTGAAATATAAGTTGAAAAGACGACTCAAAACATTGAAATGTGGGACGTTATGGATCAAAAATGTTGGGGTTATGAATAAGTTGACAATGCCTTTGAACATTGCAATTTCTTTTCATTTTGATTTTATATTTACTTTCTCTTCAACATTTCTAATTTGATTAATTCTAAAATTAAGGTTTGTATCTTGATATTTTTAACCATTGTTTCAAGTTAAAATGAAGATATTCTTCTTATTTATGATTAATTAAGCATTGCATTGAAAATTGTTTAAAATTAATTTTCGTAATTTTATTAATGCATTATGTATTTTATTATTGAATGTAATCCATCAGTAAAAGATAACTTATAGATCACTAACTCATTTTAATTGAAAATAATTAATTCTGTTTTTTAAAAAATAAGAAACTGTATTTTAACCTAGCTATATTTTAATCATTTATATATAGCCGAACTAAAGCATTCAAGAAAAATAGATATGATAAATATCCATTTATCAATTTTTTGAGTAGCACGGCAATCCTAATTCAGGCTCATTGCATTTTCCTTCATGCTCTTTCTCACATATTCTGGGTGGTTCAAGGAGTCGATTCTTGATGATTTAATAAATCTTTTTGAATTCACGCTTGATATCCTTTCCAATCACTTCATTCTCAGTTCTGAATGCCGCATTGTATCCATCTGAATTTAGATAAGTGTAGAGTTCCCGCGGTTTGCCCATTTCAATAATAATCTTAATAATGTACCGACCAGGTATAATGTCTAAATTCTTTTGAGATCTCACTGGGACAAATTTAATGCTGTAAAGCTTATGCACAATGATTTACGGCTCAATAGCCTACACTATATTTCGAAACGAGAACAGAAAGCCTTATTTTTATCTTTAATCTAGCTTAACGCTAAAGACTTTTCTAATTCGATTTTACTCCTCTTTAATCCCCATGTAAATGATGCCTCCCATTGCATTCAGAAAGCCAACAATGGTTTTTCTGAGCATCTATATGTGCTGGCCTGTCAAAGGAAAATGATAGTCTTTATACTATCTACGTAAATCTTCAGGAAATTAAATCATTTCCCCTTAAATAAAATAGGGTCTGCAGCACATTCGACGAATTTCACTTAAATGCTCGATTTTGGATAACTTAATGGGGTTTTGTGATTTGCAATCAAGTTCTTTTTTATCTTTGATTGTAATTCTCAATTAAGTTTAATCAGTATCTTTCTGTGCGAATCTCTGAACTATATCTTTCTAAATCCAACCATTATTGATCAATTTTTTGGTATTTACAGTTGGGTCTATTGTAGTATTTATTTGTTCCATAGTATTGAATGATTTTAATTGGGCCCCAGTTTTGGCACTTTCTAAGATGATATTAGTCACTCTCTCAATGTGATTTCTGAGATAATTTTAAAGTGGAAGCTAGTCGGTTCGGCTTTTTAAGGATTTAATGATATTGATCAGCAAATATCTATAATATTCCATCTAAAAATAGTTCATAGAGTCGTAAATGTTTAACTCCCGATTTCTTAGCTCATCAAAACAGTTGTAAAAGAAAGTCATATCTTAGATATTAGATTGCCCTATTTTTACTTTGTCAATCTTAGAACTTATGCTTTTAAGAGCCAAAATATGTTTCCGGAACTTGTTGGATTTATTTATGAGTTTGGCATTGGCTGATTACAGGAAGATGTTTTCTTTCTTCCCCTTTTTCTTTTTTGATGAAGTCAGATCATTAAATTTGAAAAAGCTCAATTCACTAAATCCAAAGTAACCATTTTGCTGCAGAATATCTTTAACAATTGCATCAATCTATTTCAGCTTTACTTCATAATCTTGGAGGTCGTCAATCCTAATTTTGTCGTAGTAAGGTTTCATGAACAGCAGAACCCCAATACCATAGCAGAAGATCAATCTGCGTATGAGGTGAAATCCTTCCAAGCAAACTGGTATCTTGGAAAGCAAGTTTACAATATCCTTCTGGACGTATATGCTCTAAAGCTGATGATTTTTGCCCTCCAAATGTGAGAGCATTTAAGCAATTAGATTCTCAGGTTTTTGCATCTAGTAATTGACTTACATTATATAGACTACTGCCAATTTAAGAACAAGTATTAAAGTTCGGATGGCAATTTAGAATTTATCTAACTTGTTCATATAAAAGCGCTATTTTAAGCTGCTCATATCTTTAAGACTTTTGATATGTTTCTGTCTAGTCAAACGCTGCTGATTTATTTGTCAGATATCTCTAAATTATCATTTATCATTAATACAGAATGTTACAAGTTTTATTTAAGATTATTTATGCGAAAGAAATCCCATTTTTTTGGATAATGGGCACTGGTTAAATTTATTAACTTTTGCTATATAAATAATGTTTCGGTTCCCTCTATCAAATGAAAATCGCTTCCGCATTTCAATAACCCGACGTCATAGTTAACATGTATAGAGTCGGAGGGTTGCTTTCCCCATTCCTCCCCCTGTTCTCTTATAGTATAACTATATCGATCTGCAAAAAAATAGTAATCAAAAGCGAATCAACCATGTGTCAGCTTGCTTAAAGATACCGAAAGGTAAATAATTTAGGCGGCAAACCAGTCCAAATAAGTGGTAATAATCTCTAGGTCAGTATATGTGCAACAAGGAGAAGATACAAACGCGGAAGGGGTCTCTTCATAACTAGTTTTAGTTTTTAAAACTGAGCAAAATTAACAGATATCGAAAAAAGAAGCTTGCTGAGGAACATTCAATACCAATTGATAATTTTTCTTCGACATTTTTCAGCAATAGTTACGAGCATTAGCCGATATCTCAAAGCTGTAATATGAAAAATTAAATTAAATTAAGCAATAATCTATTTTCCTTAGGGCACATTTACCACTCGTCAGAAGAAAAAGAGGAACCCCTTCGTAAAAATCAGGGGTTACAGTATTCTTTATCTCCTGAGTCCCAGCAATAAAGAATTTTAAGTAAATTTGTGACAAGCTACTTCAAGAAAAAGTACAAAAGATCAAAGTAATTTCTGGAAGTTATTGATAAAAAAGGACCAATAAATTTATAATCCATTGTGGTAGCCAAGGTTTGTGGATAAACAATGGCACATTGATTACATTAACATTAAAACTGTTGCAAAGATTATTTATGATACTATCACTGGTCCATAAGATTTTGCTATTATTTTTGTTGCTTTTATATCAAGGAGTCGATCAATGAACTGAGGAAAGTGTCGAAAGCTGGTAATATAGTAGAACTGCCTTACTAGATGCAAGTATTGCACACCTTCATGTTAGGGGCGGCCTTTAAAGTTTTGGGCTTTTTATCTTTGGTAGTTCCGGAAAGATGTTGTGAAAAAGCTATGCACTGTGTAATGGGGATGTTTAATGCTTTGGGAAACTTCTATATCCAAGTATCGGCTTAAGCTTATGATTTAGGATTATCGCCATTAAAGACTACAATAACTCCTTGTGCCTATTTCTGTACTCCCGGCCAAACCCTTTAATTCTTAATGTTGCCTTAATCAAAAAAAGAGTACCTGACAAATCCCAAAATTAAATAGCAACGTTTCGATTATCGACTTCGGTTTAGTGCTACACGATACGAACACTGTTGGTTGGGCGATAGGGAGCATCCAAAGCATTGGTTTTCCCAGAGATATAATTAACCACAGTAGTCTTTCCGCTTGCTTCAGGGCCAATCACGAGTATTTTTAGTTTGGTGAGGTTGTACATTTATTTAAATTTTTATCAAGTAATTAATGTACTCATCCATTATCAATAAATTAACCATCAATAATGAACCTTTAATTCTTAAAGTTAAATAAATTAATGTCTTCATCATAGCCTTAAAATGATACATTTATTCATTTACATGCTCTTTTACTTCCTTATAAAAATGAAATATCTTAAATCAGCTGAACAACTAAATTACTTGATCGACAGCAAAAACGCTTTTATAGTCATCTTCGTCGACCCCAATTAGTTTATGCCTGCCAAATCGCTATTAAACTACATCTTTGCCCATCGCATAACTCCAGTCATTGACAAGTCTATATTTATTTGGAATTTAGTTGATCAGTAAATATACTCAAGATTCAACATAATTGCCTTTCCTCAACTAACAGTGCTTTCTGGGTAAGAATCCCTTATGAGTTTTATAGGCTACAACCGAGAAAAAGCCAACACAGCAATTGAGTTATTATGCAAACAGCTATCTTTGGGCAAATTAACAAAACAACTCAATAAGAAATTAACCCACTGTCCTAAAGGTCATTAGATGAGCGTAGTAGATTAAAAAATATAGCAAAAGTATCCAAATGGATGTTTTGAATGCAATCTCTGCCATAAACTATCACATTTCGAAAAATCCCGGCCGACTCTGCACTGTGAGTACTGTTCTTACGACATTTGTGCATACTGCAGTTATGAGGATGTCTTGATTTGATTATTTTTAAATTAGTCTTGCTTGTATTGATTATTGTATCAGTTTTATAAATGAACACCGAGAAGGAAATCACATTTACATAACTTAAAGCTAAATTCAGTAAAGACCTCGATGCCGAAAACAAAATGAATCCCTTCCTAGAGTTTTCAGTCGGCAAGAATACCATTAGAACAGAATCAGCTGGAGGTACATCATTATGTATTTAGAAGGAAGTAACAAAGAACGAGCCTGGAAAAATCAAATTACGCTTACATATTATTAAGAGGTCTTTATCAACATAAAAATTTATGATTAAGATACCTCCGAGAACGAAGTCATCGGCACTGTAAAACTGTAGACTAAATCTCTTAGATTTCCAGGCGGATAGCTGTAGACCCCTCTCCTCGCAATAAAAGGAGAGAAAATAGGCACAATAACTGGTAAATACTCAATAAAAAACCTTGCAGTTGTGCCTCTTATTTTGCTGAAGAACATTAAATGCCAATTTATCAAATAATAAAAAGAGATAACAAACTCAAAGCCCTATTTGTAGTTCAAATCTGATGAGGTTATAACATCATGCGAAACTATTAAAGAATCAAATCCATTAAATTTGGTTTGGAGCGAATGCTTGAGGTTGAGAATTACAGAAAATAGCAAAATCAATATATGTTTAAAGGACAGAAAAGACGCTGAAACTTATGCATTCCAGCATTAGTGCTCGGCAAAAGAGTTTAGAATGACGAAAGGAAGTAAAAAATATTATGTCATGAATAAAGAATATCAAAATTTTGGAATTGTTCAGTTTGATTTTTAAACTGTTAACGCTGTATCAAAGGAGTAGTCAGCTAAAAATGCTGAGAGGTAAAAAAAAAGTGAAAATTAATTAATTTCAATCACAATATAAAAAATCAAAATTGAACTGAAAACAGGGAACAAAGACATTTATACAAGCTTTATATCCGAATCAAGTAGAATTAATACCAACATCATCGCTTATTTAGACCAGTCTGCAAGTATAGATATAGCCAAGACAATATATGCAACTTATCATTCTAGTAAAATGACAGTTTTGTTATGGTAAAAATCTCAACCAAAGGACAAGATTATTGGAGTGGCTTCCTTTTCCCTTGAAGGGATATCGAGTGGTAATAAAACTCTTAAGTTTATTGATGCCTAATAAAAAGAAGAAGGATCTGCTATTTTAACCATTATTACTAAACAGGTTCCATTAAAAAGTTTAATAATTGATGAAGTAGGAATGTTATTTGCAGAGGGAGATCTCTTTTCAGAATCTTCATTTTATGTGGTAGCGAAAATAGGAAGTTGCCATGGTCAAACTTAAGCAAGTAGTAAAGGAAGTTTTTCATTTAAGAAAAGCATTGAATTGAAATATTCAGTATAATAAGTACTTTAGTTAGAGGTATGGAATTAACATACCAGCAATGACCAAATTATGTATTCATAAAAAATCAAATTAAGTGATTTTAAAAATCAAAAAGGAGAAATGGCAACAGATTTAACCAAAACAGAAAATGATAAGATTGTAAAAAAAGGAAAATTAAACTTTAAATATGATCTCAAAAAAAAAGTAATGGAAATATAGCCAACAATGCCAAAAACAAATTTGAAAGGAGAGTCCAAAAATTTGATTTAAAATAAATCTTTGGACAATAATGATTACAAACTCAAACAACAAACAAATGTCTCTCATCAAAGTTTAAATAAATCCAGTCGATCAAAATAAACTCTAAACCTACCTTCGATTATTTCTAGCCATGTCAATTACGGGGATCGTAACATTTCTATAATTAAGAAATTTTTGATAAGCAAAGCGCCACTACTCTTCAAAAATCAATTTTGGTTTATAGTATGCCCAAAGGGCCGAGATTCATTAATGAGCCAAAATATACAGGTGAACCTTCTTATTGTTTGGACAGTTGTTTTAAAGTCAACCCTTCCAAAGGAGCTGGTATTGGCTTTGGAAGGAAAAAACAATTTCCTGACTGGATGGAACGAAACATGAAAGATAATCCTCCTCCTGGAGCTTACTTGGATACGAACGGCAATTTAAGGAGCAAAGGACCAACTTTTGGCATCAGTCACAAGCATTACTAGAAAGTACTGATTGGCAAAGAACCAAAAAAATCATTATCTTTTACCAGAAGTATTATTTGTTATATATAGAACTATCTCCAATCAAATAGGAAAAGAAGTGATTGGTGCTTTGATTCTTCCCATGAATGGTGAACATTTTTAATAAAATAATTTTTATTGACAGGACAATATATTTTATTTGATATTAAGAAGTAATAATAAAACTGGAGAATAATAGTACTAATGACGAACACTTACTTAAATATTCCCAAACATTTTATTGTCTCAAAAGGTGTCTTACGAGAAAGGAATTAAAATATACCCAGACAAGCCCAACCAAAAAAAATAGACTATTAGCATACTGTTAGAATTATAGACTAGTGCAAATGTTCGCACCAAAATGAAATATCAATACTTAAAGCTAATCACAGGTAAGAAATAGAATAGAAATAAAGGTAAATTTCATACTTAAGACAAATAATCCAAATGAGGACTGACCAAATTGAACAAAGTTATATGGATTACTGGTAAAAATCGAAAAGTATTCACAAATAAAATCAGAATGAGTTGGCTGTATCCATTTGCTAATCCTATTTAGAAGAGTCAGTTTTAAATCAACATGGTTTTTAAACAAAATTATTTGAAAGTAGCTTATTTTTGCCTTAATAAAAGATTTCGTATTTAAATTATTCACTTCCTGAGACTTCTGAGGGGGTGAGTCAACAAATCTTAAAAGTCAAAAGATAAATTAATAAAACTGAGGATTCACTCCAGCATATCACGAAAATTTTACGTAAGGAAAAGAAAAAATATATATATTTCAATTCCAACCTATAAAAAACAAAGCAAAACACAGCTAGTAGATAAGGAAAAGAGTTGGATGAGACTTGCCATCTTAAAGACGAACTAACCCTTCCACAAGAGCACTTGCAAGCCAATAGTTCTTTTATTATGAGTGTTGACCAAACGTAAACAGACGAAAGTTAGAGTATCAGTCTTTTTATGGAGTAGCTTCTAAATTAGCATCGAATTCTTAAAAAGACGTTGATTGAATTGTAGCAATCAACGAAATAAGAGATGGAAGACATGAAAAGATACTATTCAAATCAAATATCTCAATATATTGAACTGCTAAATAAATAAAAGAACAAAAATAAAACCTTGGGATTGAACTACCCAAGTATTTTCTTAGAAGGAGATGATAAATTTGATCAAATCTAGGCTATTGAATTACAATCTCAATCTTTATTTTAAGACGACGTGGAAGCAAAATAACATTTCTTTTCACTTGACTGATTATTTATAAGTTATCTATTCAATATTTTTGGGTTTCATCACAAAAATCAGTTATTGAAATCAATTAATATAAATCGTATTATACTATAATGCTAAATTTGATCATTTTATATTATTTACATCAATTCAAGTTGCATGTTTGGGGGCGGATTTCATGGATTTGATGGGTTTGGAGGGTTTGGAGCCCAAGGTGCCAGTGAAGGGGAAGCCGGCGCTAAAAAATAAGTTGACACAAACAAATATTATGAATTGTTGGGAGTCGACAAAAAAGCCACAACTGAAGAAATCCGGAAAGCCTTCAGAAAAAAAGCCATAAAAGAGCATCCAGATAAGGGTGGAAATGCTGATAAATTCAAAGAAATAACTGCAGCCTACGAAGTCTTGTCTAATCCTGAAAAGAGGCAACTTTATGATGACTATGGATAGGAAGGAGTTAAAAATGGTGGACCTCCAGGAGGTGCAGGTTTTGGAGGGCTCTTTGATTTATTTACAGGGGGAAGAAAACCATCTGGGCCCAGAAAAGGCAAGGCAAAACTCATAGAATTAGATGTGACTCTAGAATAAATTTACAATGGTGCTATGAAACATGTAAAAATTTCCAGAAATCGTATTTGTGAGTCATGTGAAGGTAAGGGGGGCAAGAATGTTATTAAATGTTCTAAATGTAAGGGTCAAGGTGCAGTAACTAAAATGGTTCAACTTGGCCCAGGAATGTACTCACAATCTCAGGCTGAATGTCGTGATTGTAATGGAACAGGAGAGACGATGAAAGAGGAAGATAGGTGCCCTAATTGCAAAGGTAAAAAGGTGATAAAAGCGGATAAAGTATTAGAAGTAGCAATTTAAGCAGGTTGTCCCAATGAACACGATTATGTCTTTACTGGAGAAAACGATGAGTATGTACAATTTTATTTATTCAGCCAGGGATCATAGCCGGTGACATTTACGTGCGTGTTAAGATAGCAAAGCACGATGTATTTCAGCGAAGGGGAGCAGACCTTGTCTTTGTGAAAAAAATATCGCTACTTTAGGCACTCACAGGAGTTACAATGGAAATCAAGCATTTGGATGGTAAAAAACATATTATTGCGACCTCACCAGGAGACGTTTTGCATAATGAGGATCTCAAAACAATCAGGGGACTAGGCTTACCTTTTTACAAAGATCCTATATCTCATGGCCATCTTTATATTGAATTTATTGTGCAATTTCCAAAAAAAGGTACTTTTAACTCCGAAAAGCTAATTAAGGTGTTGAATGGTCATCCAATTAAATCCGAAGGTTACAGCAAATCAAAGCTAAACAAAATGCTGGAAGGATTCAAAGAGGCAGACTTGAATCCTCATCCTGCGGGAGCAGAGAGTGGTGAATATGAATAAGAGATGGGAGGATCAAGAGGAGGCAGACAGTAGGTTCGTTGTCAACAGCAATGATCTTAATCCAAAGAATTATAATGATGACTCAGCAAACAAAGTATATTCAGTTTATTGTTAAAATTTATAAGACTTATAAATAATAGGCGTTATTAACTATCTAAGAGTCATGATTTACAGCATTACTATAATTATATAATTATATAGGACTAGAATTAAAAAAAGATATTTTAATCTTAATTAAACTCGACTCAACATTTTCAGAATATACTAACTGAATATGCTAAATTGATATTTTAAAATAGCCATCCAATATTTAAGAATGTGATCTAATACTCTTTAAGTTTATTAGGTTTTAACTATTATTTCAACCACCTTCAGAGTTATTTTTTCAACTTCTATAAAGCCATAATCAAATGATAATAAATTTATTATTGATGCAGTTTAAGATATAGGATAGGCTACTGCTTTCAAAACTGGGCATTATTGATTAAGTGGCCTCTCCCTTCAAACGTAGAGCCAAGATATTCGCCAAAAAATTACCCCATGACTTCTTTGGTAGCAAAAAGATGGCTCCATCCGATGAACGGTCAGCCAGAGCTTCCAGTAGAAATGAAATCCATACTCAAGCCTACTCAAGGAAGAGCGGTGAATCCCTACGAGTATCTGAGACGAGAGAATTCACTCCAAAAGGAAGTCTTACTTCCCGCAATACCTCAGAATCTTCGAACACTATGGATCTGCTTCTTGGAATAATTTCAAGTACAAGATAGATAAAAAAATCAATCCGCAAGCATAGTCTTGAACTCCGGAATGAGAGTAATTACTTTTCAGCCATAAATCCCCCACGAGTGTAACTTCCACCTCTGTTGCTAAAGAGAGGAGTAGTGGCAAACTTTTGATTGTTTAATAATTTTATTGCCTTTGGCATAATATCTTGCTATTTTGGTGCTGTTAGTTAGTTAATAATTTCCTTATAAGAATTGATAGTGATTATAATCAGGGAATATTGATGGAATTGGATTATCGCTCGATTATGTTGGCCTTCAGTAGCTAGTGCATCATCTATTACTTCTTTCGAAAACGAAGAGGAATAAAGGTGCTTTTATTTTACATATAACGCAGAGGTAATTCATTAGTCGTAGGCTTTAAATCAGTGTTATTTGAAATTTGGTTGGTTTTGATCATTTCATAGGTTATCTGTGATTTAGGACATAAATTAAGTTATACCCTTCCAAAAAGTGGTGCTTGGTAGGTTTTTTCTGATTTTTTCAAGCAGTTATTGATATCTTCAAGTTAACTCTTAATTGAGTTGTCTTTTTTGTAAAGCTATTCTTTAAGATTATTACTGCCGATGCTACTCAATTCTGATATATCACTCATTTAATAAGCCGATGCCTACACTTCTTATTTAAGTTTAAGCTTATAGCATTATATTTATGCGTCGCCTGCAACTTTGAAACTCATCCAATTATTACTAGGAAATTAGTAATCGATTAATCCTTTTCTCATCTTTGTGCCAAAACTTTATTCCTTGCTATCAGTCTTATCCGTTATGGATATTTCTTTTCTCTCGTTTTTAACTATACTTTTTCTATTATTTGCGGTTGATTGGGTTATCTATGCTATTGATGGTGCAGCATTCATTAAAGGCTCAACCATTTTATTGAAATTACTATTTTTTAAATTTTCTTTATTTTCAGAAGACAAGGATTTTTAAGGCTATTGAAGTTCTATTGATGAATTAAAGTTTAACTTAGATATGGTTTCAGGGCATTTATGACAGAGACTATCCTTATATTTATTGTTTTCAAGTTAAGCTAGTCCCTTCTGAAAGCATTTGTTCGCTTCTGTTGATTATTTTACTTCTTTCAATTATGATTGAATAGATTATCCAATCTCCTAGACGGTAAACATCTATTATTACTTGGCCTCTTGAATCTTCTTATTACTAAAATATCGAGATTTATTGTTCTCGGCCTCTGACTCTAAAATTTTGCCGATATTGCTCGTGGAAAAAGGAGCAATTGAAGGTCTGGTTGTACTTGGTCTTCTCTATGAAAGATATTTTGTCGATATGGATGCTGTTTTACTAGAATAGTATGGCTTACTTTCACTTTTTGGCTTGACTCCCATCTTATGATGAGCTCTACTGTGAATCATAGTTGCATTGAAAATATAGTCCTTATACGAATTCGCTTAAAAAGCTGAAAAGCATTGCTTTAGCAAATTTACACTCCCAACATCTGCCTTTATATAAATCTGATTATCGTCCTTTATGCTTCCGTATTCGTTTAAATTATTCATGCGTGATTTTTGCAATTTTGTAAGAGAGACTGTTATGTTTTGATGACAGTTCAAGACAATAAGTTGGTGGCTATGTTGGCCAATCAAATCAACCAGTCGATATTTGGTTTGCTGCATACTCCTATTTTTGGATTTGAAGTGGTTGTGATCCAATTTTAGGGGTAATTGGTTCTGCCTATAAGAGGCAAATGTATTCTAACGATTAGACTTCATTATTATTATAAGATAATTTATTCAAGTGAAGTATCAGCAAAAATTATCGATTAAAAATGATCATATTGTAACGATTAGCCCTTTCTTCTTTAGTTCGTCTATGGTAGACTTTACTTTTCTTTCGTTGATTTTGTTATTGGAAATATTTATGATGCGCAACAATGATATCTTCGATCGATTGTCCAGTAAAATAGTCAATGCCTCATCACTAAGTAGATTGAAGGCAAGATTAAGGTTTGTTACAGTTGGGATATAATCTATTATTTTGCTGAATCCAGAAGTTGTCAGTTTATTTTTGATCAACTTCAGTCCTTTAATTTTTTTAATTGGCTTGAGATACTTTAAAATTTAATAGATCTCAATGTCATTGAGAGAAAATCCAGTCAAATCCAAAGTATCCGAATTATCTCTCTCGCAAAATTATTAAATTAATTGTTAGACACTTCCTCTTTGGCTGCAGTTCGATGTGGTTGAAATATTCTTTTAATAAACTTTATGCATGTTCTATTTAGAAGTACTATTTTTGTTGGGAGTAATTCTTAAAACCGGTACCTTCATCAATGGGTTTGGACTAAACTCAATTCTTGTTTTTTTACATTATTCGGGCTTTATTTCTCGAGGGGAAAGAATTTATTGTGGTACATGTTCAAATGAATCTGATTCCAAACTGTTGTCAACTACCACATTGATATAATTAAATATAGATTTGGTTGTAGCAGGGTTTTCAACAATCTGTATCTTTGAAATTAGAGTTTCAATGGTTGATATATTACTATCAACTTTAAACTAAATCCTCTTTAATAAAGCTTCCCCTTCACTGCACAATTATAGAGGTCCTCCAAAATAGTAACCCACTTTCTCCTCTATCTTACTGCTTTTGCTGGCCTTTTGGAAAAGTTAACAACATTTCTGCTCCCATTATTTATATTTTTTATGTGAATCGCTTTCCTCTTTCATCACCGCACTAATTTTCTGAGAGAGATTCTTAAAAATTTTAACCACATCTTAATAAGCTTTTTTTTATGCTAATCGGATGTTATCATTCATTTGCTCAAACTTATCTTTTATCTCAAGAACTAATCTATCTTTTTGCTCAGCTATTCTTTTTATTATGCTTTATCTGAACTCGGCACTATTTATTTTAGCATCCAACCCTTACTTTTTGAGGCGAAAATGGTTAAACTCATCGTAACGCTGGTTCATTAACAATGTAGCCTCGTAGACTGTCTTAAATTGATGATCTTTATGCTTACCAAAAAGAGCACAATGAGGGCACATTTTTTCTTTGTCAGTCAAGCAAATGATCTCAATCTATTTTTGATGAATCTAACACATCTATTTTTCCATTGAAACAGAGTGACTGCTCTCAACAGTATCCTTCGATGATTCTTGATTCTCGCTCGGTAATGAAAGACTTTTCTCCTTGATGAGCTTAGTTAAAGCAATATTTTTAGGAAAGCACTCAAGATTCCACTCCTCTATGATTTATTGATGCCCACAGTGCTGACAGATGATGAGTGATGTTTTATTGTTCATTAATTGTTTTAGGCAAGGAGTGCAGCCACTATGTTAACAATAAGGCATCATGCGAGGAAATCCATTAATAGTGAACTAATTTTTACAAAAGCAACAAATCAGTTCGTCTTCCTTTTGCATTTTGATGAATCGATATTAATTTAAATTTAAAGAAATTGTGATTGTTTCAATGAATTGACAAATACCAAACTTAAATTATCAAGTGAAGATGGAGATTTGGTTGAGATATGCCAGATTTTATAGCTTGACTCGTAACTCTTAGACTTTCTCTCGAGGAATGCTTGATTAGCTACCTTATTCCTGCATTCGATTCATCGGAATTTATACTAAATAATACAAGTATTACCTTCTCCCAGCTTACTGTGCTTGATAACTATCTTATCATGAAGGCGCGAAAGTTGCAAAATTTTTCCTTCATGATCTTAGACTTTTCTTTGCTTGATGATAGGCACTTGCGTTTTCTTAAAAGCTTCTTTAACAATAGGTTAGCTGTCAGCTGGTTTTTAGTTATCCACCTCCACATTTACATTTTCAATGGCCTTCTGAAACAAGGACAGCAAATCAAATGAAGAAGATTCAACTTTTTTAACTATTTTTGGTGGTTCCTATCTTTTCTTTTCGAATTTTTAAACAACCGGCGAAGGTGGTTTTTCGGGTTCGTTGAGCACAAATTGGACCTTAATCAATGAACCGTCTTTTGGAAGCCTGCATTAGTACCATCCGTTATTATCATTGATTTGCTCGCTTTTTTCATCCTCCATTATTTCATCACCGTAGCTGTTATCATCATCCTATTGAAAGACTTTACTTTTTTTTCTAATCTGTTTGGGAGGTTCACGCAATGCTCTCGTATTCTTTTTTAGTTCGTTAATTCCTTCAGTATAGAAGGAATTTGGGACTCTTTGGCGATTGCTTTTGCGAATTCCAGCCTCAATATCCTCTTTCATATTTAAATATAAAATCTTGAAACATTCTAACATTAGGTATCATTTATAGGAGTTAATAGATGATCGAGTAATAAAATCAATCATTTCTTCTTCTTTTTGGGCTTTTTAATCTTTAGACTAGCTAGGGGGATGGGCATTCTCAAACCATCATCAGTTGGGTCAGTCATCTTTATTATACTTCGAATTATGTTCGTTCCCTTAGTGCTCTCACGAACCTCCTTTAGCTTTTCCTAAGATATATTGGGAGTAAAATTTATTAACACAGTTTTAAGATGAGTTAAGGTTTTCAGTTGGTCTAGAAAATGATCGGTAAGTCTTTCGAGGTTGTTGCATTAGAGAAAATTCAATGAGGGACATCGTTTAAGCAACTGATATAGTTGATCTGAAATATTAACTAACCCTCCAATTTTGAGTGTTTGCAGATGTTAAAATCCCTAAGGGTTCTTTCCTTTCTGCTTATCTCCGTAAATAAGATTATTAATGCCCTCATCACTAATATGATCACATCCTGTCAGAATTAAATTTTGCAATTCCAAACACATACCTACTTTAATCATCAGCAAGTTACTAACTTCCTTACTAGAGTTAAAAGAAATGTTCAAACTTAATAGCTTTTCAAGAGACTGAGATATCAATTTAGAGAAATCTTAACATTTAAGATTAGGCAAACTCGCTAAGCCTAATTACACAAACTACTGTTTAGAAAAAGTTTACAAACCAGCCGAAGTAATATTTTTGCAAAAGTTAATATTCAGAGTATTTAACATTTAACATTTTCCCAGTTCTTAAAGGCAGGCATCAGTAAACGCTTTTTCATTATGATTGCTTGAAAATCTTTTTAATTCAGGCTTATTCTTAATGAACCTAATAATTGCAAACTATTAAATTTGTGGACAGAGTGAAATATCTAGAGATTAGAGTTGTTTGCATGATATGCCTAATTAAATAAGAACTTAGCTGGTGATGGGAACGGATGTAAGATTCAGGTGTTTGATGTTAGGGGCTAAATAGCCGATTTTGTTAATCAATTCATTCGAGACATCTGTTTTGTATTGAAGATCAAGATATTAAAGCCGAGCATCCATTATTTACAATAGGTTATGCTAGTTGATGACAGTGTTTGGTAATTTCTAATATAAAACCATAAATACCTTTAAATGACGCATTAGTTCACCTTCATTTGGAGGATTGTAGTAAACCTCTCCAATTTGTCGTACCTTTCTTTCGTAATTGCCATCTCTGTTGGGTCCTAAAATGCAGCCCAATGGTTTAACACTGGAAAACTCTTCTCCTTCTTTATTATTTTCTTCAAACTGAATTAAAAACAACATACAATTTTGACCTTAGTTTCATGCTTGGTCGTAGCCATAGTAAAGCAAGAAGTTTTACTATCAATTTGAGTTCCTTTTTCTTCCATTTTATCCATATTCCCTGTAAAAGGCTTAATGAAATCATTCTTCATCCTGTCGACTGGATTTTTTTGTTGGAAGAGAGAATCGATATCATATTTTTGCGTTTATGTAGATGTATCTTTTTGTATATAGATTGGATTTTGCAACACTTTGGGATAGTTCATAGAACACCAACCGATAAGACTCCGATGGTTGGTGAAGGAGGGGAATTGATTCTTTTCGACGTTGCGATGAACAGTCTCCTGTATATTGAAGTTCTTGCTCATGCGATATTGTATAACTTATAATAAAATTATGAACGCATTGTATATCACATATTCATTCTTCTTTACTTGCTGAATATCGCAGGATTAAATAAATTACTCATTTAATAATCTGATTCAATTAGTTTACCACAACGAATATATTAATAGAAGGACCCTATAATTTGTTCAGCTTTTGCTTATTGAATGATGATGATTGGCTATTTCGTTCATGATGATAAGAATAGTATAGTTGTGCTACACGACAATTAGTTAACAATATTGAATTTAAAATGTTTAAATAATTTTTAAATGCTGAGCTCGTCCTTTTTGGTGAGAACTTGGATCTTAACATCAACTGTAATCACCAATACCTTATCAAAGATGGAGAAATAATCGTCCATCAAAAAATTATTAGAGGGGCTATGTTCACAAGATAGCGAAGAGCTTCTCAGCTAAAATCATTTGAGGAAGAGGAGTTAGCTGAAAGCGGACATGAGTTGATTTCAAGCGAAGTAAATATTGGTTAGTTCGATACCGAGGCTGAAAGAGAGTATGATGAGGTGTCAGCAAAAAATAATAATAATGAGGGTCATGTCGACGGATTCTATTAAACAGACGAAAATCCTTATAATGAAGAGTACTATGGTTATGACATTGATGGCCAATACTTGCCTGAACAATTTGGAAGTATGCGTCAAGAATAACTCTTTGACAGTCCTCAAAAGAATGCTCATATACCTTTTTCATAAAAATCGCCTTCTAAGCATTCAAACAGCAGCAAGGAAAATAAATGTCAAACAAATGAGCCATAAATAGAGTAAGAGGAATGCAGTTTCGTAAATGAGGAGGAATAACTCAATAATGGGGCAAGACTGTCTTCTGAAAATATTTTACCTGAATTTAGTTCAATATGATAGACCGACGATTTGATAATTATAATGTTGAAGCCAGTAACGACAATAAGAAATATTGGTACATCAATCATATTTAATTGCTGTATTGACGTGTTTTATGGTGCTGATTCTGGTCTATCGGATGATTTTTAAATTAAAGGGAAAATATCATAAATAATCATAAGAAAAGAGAATTAAAATCTTAATCCTCTTTCCCTTTATAAACTTATGAAAACAGTTCAATTTCTACCATTTCGACGGGCGTGAGACTAGGACTCGGGGATTATATTTCGACAGCTGTTTCGCTGAACATTATTTAATGGAGATCTAATTTATTTGTTGATATATTTCGCTATCGCTAAGCTATTTTTAATTATTAAAATTAATTTTAATTGTTGGAGAAGGCCAACATTTATTCAAGACTCACCTCAGAAAAGGGACTATCATCCATATCTTAGCTGATTTATGTAGTTCTTTTGCAAAGAAACAACTGTTTTTCTATCCTTTATTAGAGTTGATCCATTTTCCTTTGTAAATCATCAATAATTTTATCAATTATCTTCTTCGTTGTGGCTCTCTGTGATTTATTTTGGGAACACTTGAACACTGAGTTGTATCTGTTTTTCACCATATGCTCAGTGCGCACGCCTTTAAATAGTTTGGATATGTAAGACCATTTTGTGCCAAATTACCTGATGGCTTTAAATAACTCAAGGTCTTCAGGTACTGTCCACTTGTTGCGGTTGACCTAAGGATCTAAATGATTAATCCACTGTTCCCGGCATTTTTGTGGCGTGCGATAGAACTTCCCATTAGATTTGGCGAAGATTGAGAAAGAAATCTAACTCCATTTTAATTTGTGTTGTTCTTCTCTGAATAAAGCAATAAATACGTTATGCATTCCTTCAGCAGGTCTATTTCTTCTGAATTCCATTTTTTAGAATTGGCCTTATATTATGGAATTAAGCTTTTGATATGATATTATAAAAATTTCATTGATTTCCTCGGAAAGAGTTGGCTTAAAAACAAATAATCTGCAGAGTTCTAATATTATTAAATTGATACCAAATTTTGTAATTATTTTTTTATTAAATAGGCGTACGATACTGAAATCCACGAAAATAGTTTGAACTCGTTAAGAGCCCAAGTTGATTCAAATACCTTTTTTTATGGACTAGACTATAAATAGTGACTGGAATGATTCTTGTCCAGAAGTTTTTTTGTAAGTTGAAACACTTGGGTTGGAGAAAAGGTTTCCAGTTTCAGGATTTTTACGGAATAGATTTTTTCAGCAGAAAACAGTATTTCTTTATATAAATTGTTTTCCCTGAGCATGTGGATCATCTCAGAAAAAGAAATATTATGTTATTCGATCATTAAAGAGTCGCTAGTTGATTGAGTAATAAATTTATATGATTATAGGACAGATTCCCATTTATTCCAATTTTACCGATGTAAATACTGAATCTATGAATGTCAAGACTTAATTTCATCCATTTGCCTAATTGGCAATAAGACTCCACCTATCAGGTGCAAATCCAAGGTTATTTAATCGATTGCAGAATGATCATAGCGACGAGGCGAATTTTGTGAAAAAAGATATCTGTAAGTTAAGTAATCAGCACAAAAGTATATGACTTTGTATTTTATTTCATTTTCAATGATAAATTTGAAGTTTCCTTCTATTTTGGTAAAAAATAACTTAAATATGGATCAACATCATATTATCTTCTCAAAATAAAAATAATCAGTCCCAACAAAAATGAATTTTTAAAAAACAATTAGATATATGTACTTCACTAATAACAAATAAACGAGCATGAGAAAACAGATTTAATTTAATAAAATTTATGAACCAAAAGCCATATTTAATGTGGCCTTGGGGAACAAAAGGGATAGGGGGAGATTTATTTGGAATTTTTTCTTATTGTAAAATTTTATCAGAGCTGACTGTGAATTAATTAAATTTAAACTCCAGATTTATTATGCTCTATCCTCTATCATCATAATAATCAGAAACAAAAATAATCAGAAATCAATTTTTAGCATATTTGTTCATGTTGGCCATGCAAATAATGAGTATTATCAATTCTTTAGCTGTAGTAGGCGCAGCGATTGATAGAAAGATAGTTAGCGGTATAATATGTGCGTTATTTCATATTAAATGTATAAAGAGTATATACACCATATTCAAAATCATCATCACTGCAAGAATATTTCCTGTAAATCACAGATTATTCACTAAAGATAATTATAATCAAATCTCATTTGAATAAGATTACGACTTACCTCCAATATGTGTGATCGAACTTTAAATTTAATTATTAAAATATTATGGTTAGTAAATTTAAGATTATTAAATTTTTATTGTATTGGCTCTGCCCATTCCCAATTCACCATTCATCAAATTTCATCCGCTATTTAAAATGGGAATTGCTGTAATTGTCAACATATAGTATTAATAGTGGAGAAACAGCTAAAAATAAATCCATTAATTTTAGTAGTATTTGAATGCTCAAAATATATCATAATCGCTTTTCAACAAATACAGCACAACTAATCGAAAAATAGAGAAAAGGCAATCAAATTTTTATTTGATGTTTACAAGAAATGCTCAGATAAATTAATCATCTTTATCCTCCTTTGAGCCTCAGAACGATAAAAAATGTACTATTGTCGTTGACTCCCAGTTCTTACATGGTATTGTTAGTTTTATCTGAAAGATTTATACCTGCGTAAACCAGCATTATCTCTCCCATATTTAGGTTTGGATTTGCTTTAACCATTTTTTAAATAAGTTGTTGAACGGTTTCGGTGGGCTATACTCTAAGAGCGGTGGCATTGCCTTTCATATCCTTAACAACTACATTCATTGATAAGCTCTGAAATCTTAATAATATCTGTACTTATTATAACTATTTTTTAGTCTATAAAATATTGCTTCGTGATTTGAGACTAAACTCGCTTTATGTTAATAAATAAATATCTTTAAAAATATCTTGTTATATTTGGATCAATAGAATTTCTTCAAGCCAAGTTAAAACTTAAATATCCTCAGCAATAATAAACAGATTTAATCAATAAATCTTAACTTAACTCGCTTTTTTTCTTCAAAAACATTGAATTTAGTATTATTCGATATAGTCGTTATGGTCCCAATCGCAGTAGTCAAATTTTTATTGAGCCAGCCATCCGGGAACATCAAAGAAGTTCATATAAATCTGTTTCCAGTCTAACTAATAATAGCTTGCGCTTCTTGGTATAAAAGATGTTCCCTCCATATATTCTGTTTGACTCCAGATTGTTGTTATCAAGTCTTTGGAAGCAGTTGTCTGAAGATGATTGTTGCTTTAGAAGTGCAAGCCTGTCCCAATTATGATGAAGAAGAAAGTGATGAATAAAATCATCAACTTCATTTCAAATCAAAATCAATGATATTTGTTGTAAACCTGTAAAAAATTCAAACTTATTAACAATCACCTTGTTTAATATTCTATCCATTTACTACCATTTTGCTGAATAATAGATAAGATTTTATAAATGAGATAAATGAACAAAAAGAGATACTTCCATGAATTGTCTGGAAAATAACGATCAGTATTTTATAATTCATCCACGGTTAAAACTTGTTTGAAGAATATGGAATATTATTTTGAGATCTACATTTTATTGTCCAAATTTAATTTGTTTGTTGACTTGATGATTTGTAGTTTTCTTCAAAGATTGGGTTGTTCCAACTGTAATTTTACCGTTAATATCATAAATATTATAGACGACTGATATTATTTATGCGAATAATGCCCCATGCCTGCCTCATCAAATCAGTTATTTTTGGCAGTATATATGAGTTTTGGTGATCCGTTATATATTGTTGAAAGGAAGAGTCCTTAGGTGCTGATATTTGAAATAAATAATAATTTCGGACTAATTATACACCTTGATAAGCAAATAAATGATGGAATAGACTATAATTTTGAGGAGTCTGCTATTAAGCGACTAAGATAGATAATAATTTACTAAAATAAATTAACCAATGGGGTTGGTATTTCCAAAAATTCATGATGAGGCCAGGAAAATTCAACTCGGAACAATTAATAAGCATTACGCTGATAACGAAATCGACACCACCAAATATAATTTACTTACCTTTCTGCCCAAATCCCTGCTTTTGCAATTTACCAGATTATCTAATGTAATTTTTTTGCTTAATGCTTTTCTTCAAGCCATTCCCATTATTTCCAGCCTCAGCCCATTCACAGCTGTTGGCCCACTTGCTTTCGTTCTAGCAGTCAGCATGCTTCGGGAAGGCTACGAAGATTATGTACTTGAAATTTTATGAAGAAAAGACACAAAAAAGATTGGGAAATTAATTCAAGAAAAACAAGAGTTCTACGCAACCAGAATTTCGTTTAAATTGAATGGGATTAATTGCGTGCGGGCGAATATGTGAAAATATTAAACCATGAGATAGTACCTGCAGATATACTTTTACTCTCTTCTTCAGATTAAAATTCTGTTTGCTACGTCTAAACAGCCAATTTGGACGGATAAAATAATCTGAAACAAAAACACGCTTTCACATAAACTGCCAAAATGAATGCTAATTAAATTTAGGCGTTAAAGGGATTTTGTTTAGTGGATGCTCCGAAGCCGCTTCTATATGAATTTTAGGGATAAATAAAATTTGAAAATGAATAGAACCACTATATTGGATATCAAAATCTAATTCTTCGATAAACTATTCTGCGAAACACAGATGAAGTCATCGGGATTGCTCTATACTGTGGTTACGATACTAAAATTCTAAAGAATCAAGGGCAAGTTCACCACAAGGTCAGTAAAGTAGAGAAAAAGCTGAATTACATTCAAATTGCATTGCTAATATTGCTATTATTGATGTGTGGCTCCTGTGGTGTGGGCTATTATTACATTCATACATAAAATGGTCTCAGAAAGGAAAACAGTTATATTCCGGCAGTTAACCTCTCTTTGCTAGTTTAATGTATTCATCTTTTTATTTAGCTACCCTAACTATGCTCACCATTTTCTTACTATTAAATTTTCTTATTCCTATCACTCTGAATATACTTATCGAGGGAATAAAAACATTTTCAGGACTGTTTCTTTCAGCGGATAGGAAGTTGTTTGACAAATAATGCAATAAAGGCTGTGGAGTGCTTAATACATCTATCATTGAAGAACTTGGATTTGTGGATATCATTTTGACTGATAAAACAGGCACGCTGACGGCCAATGAGATGGTTTTTAAAACAATAGCCATTGATGATAGAGTGTATTCCAAGGAGTTTATTGAGTAAAATATTGCCCACCTTCGACTCAATCGGCAATTTGATTAATTTTGGGTGGGATTAATCATCTGTCATGACGTGGTGAAAGATCAACACAAAAATGTATATCAAGGGTCAAGTCCTGATGAAGTTTGCTTTATAAACTTTGCTCATTCTATCGGCTATAGTTTTCTCAAGAGGACTAAAAATTCGATTGAGATACTAGTTAATGATTAAAAGCGAGTATATATCCTACTGGATATGATTAATTTTAGCAGCCGAAAAAGGATGAGCGTTATCGTCAAGAATATCAATAATAAGGACGAAGTTATTGTCTTTACGAAGGGAGCTGATACCGCAATCTTTGAAAAATCGAATTGGTACGAACATTCTTATGGTTTTACAAATCATATCAATTCCTTCGCCAAGAACGGATTGAGAACTTTGGTCTTCGCGAAAAGAGTAATAAGTTTGAATGAGTATCATCAATTTGAGAAGAGAAAAGAGTTAGTTTGGAACCATTTTAAACAAAGAATTATTACAAAAGACTAATGCATTCGTGTCTAAAATTAAATCACCTAATAAATAGAAGACAGGCTCACCATAACAGGAGCTAGTGGTATTGAGGATAGACTCCAAGATGATGTTCCTCAAACAATTGCACGTTTGCAGCGAGCTGACATTCGAGTCATGATGATAACGGGGGATAAGTTATAAACAGCTTAGAATATTGGATATCTATCTCATATGATCAAATAGGACTATAAGGTCTACAAGCTTACTTCAATAACTAGCGATATCAAAATTAGAGCTTAAGCCATTGTGCAAGAAATATAGGAACACTAATCAGTATGCATCTTTATTGAAGGAAAACAAATAGCTAGTATACTTGAATAAAAAGATTAATACTTTATCAACATCTATGCCACTATTTTAGACAAATCAAAGTCAGTTATATTTTGTCGAAGTTCGCCTAAAGAAAAGGCATCAATCGTTCAATTTGTTAAAAAGCACATGAAAGCTGTAGTCTTGGCCATCGGAGACGGTGGAAATGATGTTGGCATGATTGAATAAGCTCATATTGGAGTCGGAATCATTGGAAAAGAGGGTAACTCTGCATCAGTGGTCAGCGATTTCAGTTTTGGCAAATTTAAATTTTTAGATAGACTGATTCTACATCATGGAAGATGGTACGTTTATCGTCTTTCTTACTTCTTTGTGTCCTTTGGTCTAAAAAATATGGTAATTACATGGCTCATCTTCTTTTTTGCTATTTAAAGTGCCTTTTCGGGAAGTTTTAACTATACTCAACTGTTTTACAGCATGTACAACTGTTTTATTGCGATTTCTCAGCTGGTTAATTTTGGACTTTATGGACAAGATATCAACGACGATCAAGAATAAATAATATGGGACTACCTTCCATAGATATATAAATAGACTAAAAAGAAAAACCTCTTTTCCTACAAGAGATATTTTATTTGGACCATTATCTCAATAGTTTCTGCTTTCTGTTTGTATGTTGTAGTTAGAACTGGTCTATCCTCTCTGGTGGCCTGTGATGAAGATGGAAGAATTGCTGATTTTTAATCAAACAGAATAGCGAATGGAATTGTTCTAACGATATTCCTGCTATTAATAAACTACATGGATACTTAAACTCACACATCATTTTTTGTAGTGTTCGTGTTCGTTATCATGACAGCTGTACCGACTGCTGGCTATTTCATTTTTTAGAACTACTTATCTTTTCTATCTTATTATTTCGTTTACACAGATAATCTCAATATCAGATTTTGGCTGACTATCTTGGCTATGGTTTCAGCCACTTTTCTTATTAAAAGGGGGTATGCTTGCTATCAAATCGAATTTAATCCATCTATCATTGATACTTACAAAAAGATAAAGGATAAGCCATAAAAAGAAGTGATAGAGATACTTGATGAGGTGACACGTAGACCAAAAAAGGCTTAGGCGATTTAATAACTTTTAAAATAGATTGTAATTGAATAGAACAATCCCTTAGGATCATTTACAAACGGATAGTTTTCACTGAATAGGAAGCTTTCTTCAAGTATGGAAATAACATCGTAATCACTTATTCCGATTTCAGTTGTGAATAAATCAGTTGTGATTAAGGTAGAGAAACCCTTTATTTGATTTTTATTTCATACTCATTTTGTATGCTTCTATGTTATAATTTATTACCCCTATGACATTTATATTCAAAATTATCAATAATCCTTCGCCTTTATAGCAATTATTTATATGAAACTCATTAAATATGTTGGCCTTTCAAATCATAATACTTTCAAATCATAGACTGATGAAGTCTTATATAATATCAATTTTTACCCCATTGTTGCTAAAGTTATTTACAATCATCCATATGACCTCATTTCTCAACCTACTACTATTTAGCCTCCTCATTATTTCTAGTTTCACTGCTGAACTGGGAAGTCAGGGATGGTCCAACAATCATATGATTACAAAGTAAAGTTTTGCCAAGACAGGCGATTGTTTTCTGAGCTCACATTAAACTCATGGAGATGGAATTACCGATGAGCAAGAGAATCTTATTAAAAAAATAATTTTGAATGCCGCTGAGACTTATCCTAATGATACATTTAACAATGCTATTTACATTCAAGGAAAAATAGAAGCATCTGGCTCCTTTTCGGGTAAATGGGCAGTCAACGTCCTCGGGGCAAAAAGTAGTATTTAATGTGGACTGGCATTCAGCATCACCAATAATTAATGGGTTCTACTTAAAGAATTTGGACCTTTCAGCTGGACTTATGCAATTTGGCTACCCCTATGCTGATTTAATGTATCAATTGCTGATCTGATTTATATGTATGTTAAGTCTATTAAAAGGATGGAATATGATCAATATGGGCATCTGGAACATGAATGAACTATTGATATGAAAGTCATATTGATGATAATTGAATATTAAATAATAACCAATTATAAAGATAATGACAAACTATTGAGGATATTTATCGCCCATATTTCCAAAGATGTCGTTTAATTGATTCATTAATTATAGGCTTAATAAATAGTGATCTATAAGTAAGAGTATTATACACATAAAGATATGAGTCACAACTATTAAAATTTTGTTTTTATGAGGGCTTACCCCTATAATCTCAACGCTGGATAATCTGGTACTATTCTCTATAAAAAGCTAAGTTCGTTGAAATAGAAATTAAAATCGTCCTTCAAAGATTCAACCTGCATTTTAGTTGTAGCCTCTATTGCCCTCAGCCGATTTAGATAGGCCTTAGTATTTTCTCTTGTGAAAATACGTGCTAAGACTTATTTTTAAAAGAAATCAACGAGGATGTCGTGCAGAGTTTTCGTATTGTTAACAATGGCTTCAGTGCCCTTCGAGGGAACGTTGTTTAAATTTATATCCGAGACCGATTGCGTGACTTTACTGGTCAATATGCTGTTCAGTTTCTTGATCGACATATCCTCCTGAGCCTCAATATCTTTCCGGATCTTATCCTCTTCATAGATAGGCACTCGCTTGATAATGCAGTCCATGATATAAAGTAAAAAGCTAAGGCAAAGCGAATTTAGGGCTAAATGCCTTGCAGTAATACTCTTATTCTTGATTTTTTGTAATTTGACAGCACCACCAAAGATGATAAGCTGGGAGCTGGACGTATTATAGGCTCGCAATAATTCAAACACCTTAATCCCGACCTCCTTTCTTGCAAAGGGGTAGAATTGAGCCAAATGTAGGTAGTCTTCAATTATTTCAAGCATTAACAATAATGTCTCGGTAACTTTATAGACTCGATGATCGATTATTATTTCACTGCGGATGATTCTAAAATTGCCCATCATGAGTTGGCTCCCAACCATGCTGGTATCTTGTCGATCAACGAACACACTCGAGTCAAAGGGATTACTCACATTATGGCGAATTGTGTGATTTTTGTTTTCTGTGTTGTGGCAAGCGTACTTCTAAGATTTAGAGACTCACCTGTAATCAGGTAATGCAGTGAGTCGTAATAAAAGGTCGGAATATCGGTAGCTTGCCATATCTAGTTTTAGAAACTATCGCGCAACTAGTTTTCAATAATATACTTGTGAGTCCTGTTGAGAAAGGCTACTACTTTCTACTCTTTAACCCGAGTCATTATGGTGAGGTCGAATCGAGTTAAGTGCTCTGCAATTTCAGGCTCAAGGAAATTGCCGGTGGGCACATCAATTACTAAATATTTCTTGATATTTTTCTCAATGAAGTCCTCTTCTGTTTAAAGTACATTGATTAATTGCTTAAAATCGTTGAGCTCCATCGTATCGTGAATTTGTTTTAGGTCAACTACTTCGATCACCTTATCATAAATAAGTTTGAAAACAAATACTACCACGTTGAAAAAACCATCAACCACCCCTGTTAATTTTTATTTTTCTTCAATTGTAAGTTAGCCGATTGATTCCTTGATTAAAGCCTTCATAGTCCTATTAACAAGGGAAAAGGTTCTAGTGATGAGAGTGCGGTACATGTCACAGTAGTAAGTAAAAGTTTTATTGCAGAAGTTGACATTCATCTCTGAGAGAAGGTTAGAAATACTAGGATTTTCTATCTTTTTACGCTACTATCTCAAATAAGTCTGAAAACAATAATTACGGCATTATGAGAGGAAGCGCAAATGCTTCTATTTACATATTTTATCAAAAGCTGCCTTGATGTTACCGACCGTATACTACCCCTCTCTATAACCGCTTAATACAGTATCTAAGATTTAAAGTTATCGTTATGTTGATAGTTTGATATTGTAGCTTCCTGCATCTTACTCGATAAGCACACTTTCATCCAAGATCACCGTTCCATCAGGCTCGGGTTATTCCTACTCGAAAATTTTACGACCCATGAATTTCCTCTCCCAGAAGGTAGATTCATACGGTATAACTTCAGTTGTATACTTAAAAAAAGAATCGTTAATTGTATCGGAATAGCTGCGTTTCAGTGTTGACTCGAACTATTCAACTCGTTCCTCAAAATTTTTGGTGGCTCCGAGTTGAAAATATAGTTATCGTTGACCCCTAATTTCTGTAATCATATGATAGTGTTGAGAATGTGTTCGCTGTATCTTTAAATTTGACTTGTCTGTATGCAAGAACGCTGAGTATACCCTATATAGATATGGAGGTACTTGATTAAGTTTAGTTTGTCTACTATGGCTTTCAAATGTTATTGACGACGCAGTAGACTTACAATCCGCATATGTCTTTATGAAACTTGCTTTGCGAGTTGCATGTTGCTTCGGCGAACCTATCCTAGCTTCTAGGCGTTGTAAACAACTACACATTCCAAACTTTAAACTGTTCTTAGTACTGAGAGAATCTCGTCGAAACGACTTGAAATTTGGTTGAACAAGCATATTTCTACCTAATCAAGTTGTTCATGCATTTTTACTGTTCTCTCCATTGACTCCTTCCGATTGCGAGTGAACAAATCACCTGAAACTTCGTATTGATTATCGAAATAGAGTTTTGGAACATTCTCATAGCATCGTTTCACTAACTGTGGACGTAGAGAAGCAGTACGGTTTGGCTTATGCTTGAAATTTTTCAAATTATTTAACTATTAAGTGGGCAATGACTGGAGGTAGGCATCGAATTCAGACGTGGTGGTTTCGATGGTAGGTCTGCGTGAGCTGGTAATAAAGCTGGCAGCTTGTGAGAGGATAGAGTCTTCCTCATTTTTGTCGAAGGTTCGAGTTAAAAGATTTTTTAATTTATCGAAGGACATCAAAATCTAATTATAAACTTTACAACAACTTTAGGATGATCTTTAAGAGAAAAAGATATTTAAATCGGATTTTTCATCCCAATCAATTTACAATGGACTATCGTCCTCACTAATATAATTATCTATCAAGGATCTGCTTTATATATATTATTTTCAATCATCGGCAGATAGGTTATTAGGAACGCAATAAGTGCGCGATAACTTGCCTTTTGATATTTGGATGATCATTGAATAGGGGGAAAGTATATTTCAGGTATTTATTAATTTAGTCATTGATTTTACAGGAGTTTATGTTACTTTATTCAACTTACAATCATATTAATTCTTTAAATATCAATGCCCAGTGATTACGGCCGCTATGGTGATATATATTCCACCTGGAAACACAATCCAAAGGACCCTTTCGAAACATTCAAGAATTCCATCACTCGCAGAAATAAAGAAATAGCTTAATGTCTCCCAACCCGCAGATCGACTACTTCTTTGGCATCAGTCAACATTAACTCTTTACGATTGTATCGACACATATGCCGAATGATTCCCTACTTACTTAAAATTCACGAGATGTAAGCATAATAAAAAATAGTACTCACAGAGTCACCCCTTAACAGGCTAAAATATATGTGGGCAACCATTTTCGAGCCCATGCAACTCTTACCGATTTAAATCGACTTGATTATATGATCGATGTTGGGTATGAAACTTTGCATGAGGCTGAATGGCATTTTCCTCCAACAGGATATCTCTACAAATACATCATGTCGCCCAAAGGAATACTTAACGATCACGGCATCGATCGATTTGATGATTACAGAGCATAAAAAACGAACCGCAAAGAGGCTCCTTCGTCCTTCCTCAAAGATTTCTACAAAGGCCATAAGTCCTATGAGTTGTGATAGCAACAAATATAATCAAATCCATTGTCAACAGATTATCATCGTCACTCTTCAGTGATTATATTGAAGGCCGAGTAATCACAGTCGTCCATAGTCGTATTTGCTGGAGCTTGTTTGGTCAAAAAGTTATCGAAGTTCTCCTCCTCAGAGGTAAAGTGGTATTTTTCTAGCTATTTGAGTAAACTAGAAATCATATGGTCCTCATTTTTCTCCACCGTCTATCTTTTACAAGCTTTGCTTTGAAAGGGTTCCACCTTTGTAGTTGCATTTCCATTTGGAATTATCCTTTTCTTCTTTGATGAAGGCTCCACTTCCATCAGACTTTATTTTTATCTAAATATCATAATAGATACTTGTTTTGGGATAAAAAGAAATTGCTCTTGGTATATGCATTGTAATCCCATTCTTTTTTGACCATCTTTTATCTTTTTTAGTACCAACCAGGGACATAGTCATCCTAAGATTATTTTGAACTTTCACAGCAGTTGCATCGCTTTGAACCAATCAATTTTCTTATAATCTCCTTCTGTAAGCAAGGACAATCCAATATATTATGAATGTTTTTTGTGTGATATTTACTTCTCTTATCACGAGATCTGTCTCGAGATAGAGACTGAGATGGAGATCTAGACTCATAGTAATATCTTTTGCTAGAAGTACGAGTACTGTCTTTTTGATTGACAATTTCGTTAAAAAACTTGCTTTTAGCCATCAAATAGGTTTCGTGGACAGTTGTCCTTTTCATTTCAGTTTTTGCCGCTATATCCTCATTAGTAAGGCATCTAACCCATAATTTTCTATCAAAGCAAAGCTAATTGTAAGGTTTAAGTTCAGTCCACATCAGTTTATAAGTGAAATTGCTGGCCCATCTCCCGCAAAAAGTAAGATAGTCATCTTTTTCAGAGTAAAGATGCACATATATTGCCTGCATCATTTTGTCATAGTCAGGAAAACTCACAGAACAGTGTGAATCATCATAGAACTCAACGTTGGTTTCAAAGGGAGCAAAATATTGACTGATTTTTCTTTCAGTGAGAAAGTCAATCCCATAGAGCATGATGCAATTATCGCTGATTCTGAGAAATGGATTGTTTTGCGAGTTTATTTCTCTTCTTGGAACATAGAAACGATTCTCCTCTAACGAGTAGTTGTGAAAGAACTTCAAGAGACGTTTCCTTAGGAGAATCTATTTTTCCTGTTCTTCACCTGATAAGCCTGCCTTAATCCTTTAGCAGTATTATCTCCACTGCTGCTACGCGGCGTCTTTCTCTTCAACAATTGGTGCCTCTATAAGAGCCTTTGAGGGGGCATTGACAAGTGGCTGCGAAGTGTGCATGGATCAGTCAAATTAAGATTATGCTAATTATTAGAAATATGGACATATAATTAATAACTCTATATTTGAAGTCCATCAATTATGAAAAAATAATTTTAATAAATATTGCATTTGCAGAAGAGTTAAATTTATCAGAAAAGCGATTGAATATAGTTATTTGTTTTAGTTTACTATTTATTTACTAGACTATGTAAATATGATGACCACATTCATTTGATTAATCATTTCATCAGGAAATTTCATCATTTATTCAGTGAAAGCCTTAAATTTATTTATTTATTTTATCACTTTGAATGCAGATAAAATTCTGTGAGAATTAAAGTAGCGGCGTTAAATACGAAAAAAGGTTTGTTTTCTGATTTTGTTGATTAAAATTAGAACTGATAGCCATTTGTAATCAAAGATGATTTTAAAATGCAATAAACTTGAGTCTGCACTTGGAATGAAGCTCAATTAATTAATTACTTTATTTTTTATAATTTATCTGACAATAGAATATTTGAATTTTCAAGCCATAAAGAAAAGAATAATGTATTTTTCAATTTATAAATCAATTATGCAATGAAGAGAGTCATTTGCGTATGATTCTAAGTCATTTTGTATAAAATTTAAATTGAATGCATGAATATTAAAAAAAGCAAAATCTTATTTCGTTCCCTGTAGATTTAGTCTGTTTTGCAGTCAAGAATTCGATACGAGTTGAAGAATGTTCTAAAAAGTGATTTATTATAGAAATATATAATTATTTATCTGTCCACTCATAATTGATATAGCATGATGATTATTTTTAAAAAAGGGTTAAAGCTAGATTTAAACGTAAATTTATCATTGTGGTCAGCTGATTTTGATATAGGCTTATTGCTAATATGAGCTGGAGATCCAATTTGAGAATAGGAAAGCATTGTTCGATTTATTAAGTTTATTGCAGAACTCCAATACCTCAATTATAATATTTACAGCAAAACCGGTGGGTCGCCATGAAAATATTTCCAGAAAATATCGCTTCCTTTAGAGGTGTGTCAGAGTATGAGTCCCACTATGGTGACGGTCTGGCCATAAATTCTAATAATGTGGATTAAAATTGTTAGCTAAAAAATACCGAATCCGACGATATTCGAGGATTGGACTTGGACTGTTTCTTAAGACTCTCTAAAAAGAGTTTAGATAAGCAGGAAATTAGCTTTTAGAAAGATTTCCTTCTCGAACACCTCACCTCCTTCCGTAATTTAATTTAGAATTTGCTGGAATTTGCCCACTCCACAGTGAAAGGCATCACCACGACAGACAATTTAGGCCTGGCAGTCGAATAAGGTTAGTCTTAAAAGTCCTAAAACCTCAATGCCATTTTGAACACTTCATCGTTGGTTCTATCATCGGATGATAGGGATATTTTTATCTAAGATCTTCCGGGACATCCAGATCTCTAAGCTTTTTTTGACTAAATTCTTAAATTCCAGGACAAGAGACTTGTTGCTGAGCTTATCACAATCACCATTTCACTTTGGAGAGAAATGCGCGTCATTGACTTTAAATTTATTGAGAGAAAGGAGCTGTTAAAAAAAGCAGATATCTGGAGCAGCAAGCATGCTAGGGAAAGCTATAATCGTGATGGTTTCCTCTACATCAACTTCAAGAACTTGAGTCTGAATGACAAGGTGAGTTAAGAGCTCATTTTTGATAAATTCAGTCACTTTTTCAAATTCTTCGTTACAACTGTTCTATTTATCGTTGCTGGATTTTTCTAGAACCCCTACGCAAAGTAGGGGCAAGAAATATAATCCGATGATGAGGTTGACTATCCTAAGAGATAGTTATCCTTAGTCAGCTTTGGATTTCTGTCAAGTGTCAATGACTTCTCTGACAGCGATTAAATTTTTGAGCCTAAAAAGAAGCTCAAATAGTGATCTCTATTTAGATTAATCAATTTTACTTGTCTTGGTTTATAATATAAGATAATCGACGATTTTATTACAGTTTTAGTTTTGGCCAAAATTAGCATGAGGGTTGGTGGCGTACTCATTTTTAGATCAGCCAACCTGCTGTCAACGTAACTGGAAAATAACTGACATTTGTAAGTCATAGTCCTTAATTTCGTATTTTTGGAAAAAAAAATTCTAAATTATTGTTCAAGTCAATGGGAGCAGTCTTCGCATCGAGGGGAACATTACGACTTTGATTGTCAGTGAGCCATAAATAATGCGTATTTATAGTGTTTCTTTTGCCTCCTGAAGGAGGATTATGTCCTCTTTATTTTTGTTGTTTCTAAAGTGCAATTCCATTTATTGATAATAGGATAATCTTCTTAACTGTTTCATAATTAAGGAAATAAGTAAGCTCGAAGAAACTGGTAGCAAGTTGCGGCGTTATAATAAATTATTTAATTTGGGGAATATTCTACATTCCTTAAAAATGTGCTTTGAATGCATTGGAATATCGCTCCATCAACAGATCTGATAATATGGATGCTTTTAATATTTATTTAGCATGTAAAGCGAATAACAGATGATTGAACTAAATTTAAAAAAATTGGGCATGTACAAATCCATCCATTTATATAAAAAAAGAATTCTTCAGCTAAATTTAGCTATAATCTAGATAGATCGTCATTTAGCATCATTAATAAAGTGAATACGATTGAAGGAGATTGAATGGAAGTTGTTGCTGATTACATACCAATGAACATTATATAATCAATCAATCATCACATTTTTAATTGCAGCTCAGAAGAGTGTTCCTCTGTATTCAATCAAATGGTTATCTTAGTCTTCAAATGATTTCCTGAGATTTATATAAACTTATTATTTATCATGAGGCTAAAATTAGAAATAATAAATACAATAAAAAATTGGAATACTTTAATCTCGGAACTATTCTCAAGGAGAAATCGGGAGAGCAAAGGTTTGATAACAGCAACCTGTGATAGAAGGAGATTGATACGGCTGCATATAAATTATAAATCCTTAAATCTTTTCAAATTTATCTCACTAAAGAAAAAAGAAGCGTAAATCAAATAGCTAATGAAGCGTACTTAACAACATAGAGATGAGCTTCAAAGATCACGAATCAGCTTTTTCCGATCTATGCCTTTAGCAAGTGAATTCATTTGTAGTTTATCAGAAAAAATACCAAAATTACTCTTAACTGCCTCTTTATATAAAGATAATTTCTCAAGCATACCTTTATAGCCTTCTTCAGAAATATCTTTCTGAAAGTTGCTGATCACATTTAAAACATTTTTTTCTGATTCTTCCGTAATGTCATTAAAGCCTTTAAATTGAAGTGTAAATATTCTTGATGCTATTCTTTTAAGCTTATCTTTGTATTTCTCAAATAAAGTAGTTATAACTTTATCTTAGTATTGGACTTGTGTCTTACCTTAAAGAAACTCTTCAAACTGTGTTTAATTTATTTCATAATCTCCTTGTCGGGGTGGTCTGAAATCTACAATTTTGAGGTACCAACCATCAAATTGTTCTACAAAACCAAAATTACCATAATTTGTCTAAACATCAGTTAATCGCAAAATACGAGAAAGCAAATTTATGCAAAAAATTCCATTATAAAAATCTTCTGAACTAAGAAATTGTAAATAGTTTTCATTGCCTTGAAGTAGTTATTCATAACTGAAGTAAGGCCCATTATGCCCTGCATCTTTTGTAGCGATATAAAAGTTCTTTAACTCCCGGCCAAAAAAATGAGACTCACAGCCAATGCCAAGGTTTTCTAATATTTTATAAATCATCAGCTCTATAGGGTTTACCATCTTCGCAGCTTAGTTTTTTTCATAAGCTAAACCATCTAAATGTGTTTTGACATGGTAGGTAATGATAATTGGCTTTTGATTTTATGGATAAATTCTAACTTTATTACCAAGCTGAACACCATCATATTTAATGTTGACACTAATCCTACATTTAGGAAACTTCTTTTTGAAATAATTATATGCAATGTTATCAACACATTGTTGGTCAACACGTCTTTGGGCCTGATTAAGTTTTAATATCAAATCGTAAAGGGCTTTATATTATTTAGTATTTTTCCCTGCATACATCATAATTATATTAATTTGGTTCATGGCCATACGCTTAGCGGAATCTTCAAAAGAAACATGCTGAAAAACTTGCCAATTTATATTTAATTTATATTTAATTTCTTCTTTTGTAAACACTGTTAAAAATTTTTCTTTAGTAAGGATTTTTGCTTGTTTGTTAGCAAACTATTCTTCTGCTAATTAAATTTCAGGTTAAATAATGCATTCAAAATGGTCACGATATTTTTAGGGCATTGAACTTCCTTCAGATTGTTCTTTTATGTTTGATAGTTCCCCGTTTATTTGAATGTAAGACACAGCCATTTCCTGCATATTTTTATTCGGAAAATGAATAATCAACTTGTGAACCTCACCAAATTTGTTAGGATCCACCTAATTGTGTTGCAGACCTTGTAGTGATGAGAGTTGTTGAACTTCCTACTCCTCAGTGGGGGAAAAGTCCACATTTTAGGTGTTAATGAACAGCCTAAGTTTTGGCGGGACGGTGTTTTCATATTTCCCAATGATGTAGATAGATTATATTTTCACTTAAACAGCAAAGGGCACAATCAACAGTAAATCACCATCGCTCTATGAAGTAATAAAATAAGTTTTGTCCAATCTCCGACCCCATTCTCTGAAGAGATGGGCTCCTGTTTTAGAGTGTTTTTCGTGGAGGCAGCGAACCTTAGCGAAGTCGATGACTTTGAATAAGTCATTGCCGTTTTCCACTCCCTAGTAATCCTTGAATGAGCAAGTAGAACCCTGAAAGTGTTTCATTGATATTTATACTTATAAAAATGAATTTAAATAAAAGATAAAGGGTGTCCTCCTCCGATTTCCTGTGCAGTTGTTTTTCAAATTACTCCTTCCAGTGATTGACTTGTTATTAACTTAAGCTTTCTAGTATTTTTCATATGTGATTTCTCCTTTTCAGGAGACTCATTTACTTGGATTTCCCACTTCTTCACTCGTTACTTAAGCTCATACAAGCCCAATTAATGAATTTGATAGAGATCTTTTAAAAAATGCATTGAAATATAAATTTTATAAAAAACCTCCGCAACCGAGAATTGAACTCGGGTCTCCTGCGTGACAGGCAGGGATAATAGCCACTATACTATTGCGGATTTGATATGATCAATGCCACTTCAAAGCTAATAGATGCCACGGAATATGTTTTGAAACTAATCTATTAAAGTAAAAACTAGGCATTCTTGTTTACATTTTATTTTTCTCTTATTGAAAGATTTACATATTATGTTTATTTATATTTCTGATTCTGATACTTTCGTTTATAAATTAGATATTGGCAATAAAATTGATGAAGGGAAGGGTTCGCTAATTTAATGCTGCAAGGGACAGAAACCTCACTGAAACTTATACTAATGTTAGTCAAAATTCAGTGGCAGGAAATATAACCTCCAACAGACCATCTTTTAATGAGCCTTCAACATCCTCCTTTATAAAAAAGACAAAAAGTGAGCTCTGTTTCAACTGTGTTAATAAAAAATTAGTCAAGAATAAGGAAGAGAAAAAGATGAATGAGGCACAGATGAATTTAATGGAAAAACGGAAACTTGAAGAATCACTGCGGGAATATCGCGATCCAGCCCAATAATTTAAAAAGAAAGTGGCAGCTGAAAATAGCGACTACAATAAGAAAGTTCTAAAGCGCAAATTATAATCGGCCAAATCGGAGAAACTGATGGATACAAAGATAGTTGAGGAGTTGTGTCAAAAATAAAAACAAGTTTTGGAAGAACAGGCTCGCAAAAAGGAAGAAGAGAAACTCGCAGACTTTAAATACAGGCAAGAGTTAATTATTCAGAAGCATTTGTAGGAGGCCAAAAAAGAATAAGAGAGAAAGGAAAGACTGCAGGCGGAAATAAATGTGTTGCCCTTGAAAAATAATGATAAAACTGAAATGATAAAAAGTTATGCTATGGATTTGAAAGCTCAAATGGCTCAACAAGCCAGCAAGAAGGAATCTGAAAAAGAAAAGAAAATCCGTCTGGACAAAGAAATGATTTAAAAATCAGACCAAGATTTTTAAAAGAAGTTTACTTAATTTGCAAATAAATCGAATCGAGCCCCTCATCAATCCAATCCTGAGGTATTTGAGTAAATAAAGAGCATGGAGTAAGCAAAGAAAATTAATAAAATGAGGCAAAGGTAAACTAACGCCAAGGAGAGAGAGGAGACTGCGAAGAAACTAAAATAACTGGAAGATAAAAGCATCCAAAGCAATATGAAAGCCATGGAAGAATATGCCATTGAATTGCAGAGGCAAATTATTAACAAAAAGCAGATGGAACACTCTCGCAAAATGGATGACTTGAATTATAAGTGGAAGGACGAGAAATATACTGAAGATTTGGCCCAGTAAAATCAAAAAATAAAGGTTTGTGGGTAATGCAAAGAGAAATATGATTAAAAATGCTTGACTCCCTTCAATTGAATGAATCATGATGAATTCCCCTTATTAATCTAAGTTATTTATCAGAAATAGAGCATATTATAATTGATACCGATCTTCGATAATAATTTGCGATTAAATATGCTTGTCATGCCCTTTGCATGATGCTAAAATATAATAAATAAATGATATATCAAACCTTCTTTTAATTTAACCACTTTGAATTATATTTTGCTCAATGAACTTAATTGAATTTGAAAGGGTTACTCGATAAAATGAGAAGAACAAATCCAGAATCAAAGATCAAAGTACTGCAATAGACTGTCTCAAAAGTACAAAAATAATAACTTAGGCGATTTACAAGCACAGTCGCAGTTCGCATTGCGTCTCAAAAATTAGCTAAGCCAAGCAAAACAAGAGATTAAAAGTTTAAATCGTCAAATTGAAGAAGACCAAATGGAGAGAGAAAGAGTAGAGAGCAGATACTTATCAGTTCTCCAAGGATTGGAATCCTAGTTAGAGGATTGCAAGAAAAAATACAGCAAACTATAAAATAAAATTGTTCCTCTCATGGATCAGGATTCAGTGCGGTTAAAAATTTTAAACTAAGTATAATCTAACCATCAGCTGGAATTAAGCAACATGAAAAACAATGCAGAGACTTTACGTGATGAGGTGCTCAGATATCGCAGGGAGAATTAAATTTTAAAACATTCGCTAGAGAACGAACGAATGAATCGAGAGGAGGAGATGAGGAGAGTCAGAGGAAATAAAAATAACGATTTTGCACAGGACACCATTAATTATTTAACAGTGTCAATGTGGAAGGACATGGAAGCCAAACTCAAAAATAGTTATGAACAGGCCAGAAAATAGGCAGAATTTTATAAATAGAAATACTTTGCAGTTTAAAAGAAGTATCAAACCAAAATGCTTGCCTCCAACAGATAAGATTCAGAGAATGATAGATCATACCGAAACAAGGGATGAACCTTCATTACCTTTGATAGTTAGGAAAATGTTTGATATAAGAATGCCTATTGAATAGAATGAATTATTTTCATAAAAATACCATTTGAATTGCTATATTTTTTAATAATTAATGCGACCAAAACGTCCAGACTCCGCCAAGACGCAGCAAACCAAGCAGACTGTGGATAGCAGTGAGTAATCGAAGAGAGAGTTGAACTCTTCTAAATTTTCAGAAACGTTTTCTTCAGGAGTGAATTCTTTTCACGAAAAGGGAGATGAATTCAAGCAATACGTTGCCTAAAAAGACAAAGATCCTAAATTTAAACATCTAAAATCGAAACTATAAACCATTCAGTAAAAGCCAGCAGGAGGGCTAAAGTAATCAAAGACAAGTTTTAAACCGTTTTAGAGAAAGAAATAGAAAACTACAGACAAGACTAATAAAAAAGTCGAAGAAAAACCACCTGCAGAATAACTCAATTTATCGAGGGGATTTGCAGAGAAGAATAAGCATAAAATGAATTCACTGAAGTTAACCTTAACACAAAAACAATAAGAAAAAGAAGATAAAAATAAGGCCAAAATAAAATTTGATGCTTTTAAGTTGAATGTTCCTGGTGAAAAGAGAGAGCAAAACAAAGAAACGAAGCCTTAAACAAAAAAATAATAAAATAATTTAGCCAAGTAACAGCAGTCTAAACCTACTTCATCTCAGCAACAAAGGAAACCCAAAAAAACATAATAATAGACAGCACGATAGCAATAGATAATAAGCCTATAGATGTATGTTAATCAAGTAGAAGCTAGAAATATGCATAATTTTCCAGCAAATTACGATCAGCTGCTAGCTGTCAATCCTGGTGGTAACCTTCAGGATCTAGAAAAGATAAATTTAAATGATTTTCTAACTGACCCTACTTAGGAAGACTACGACTCCATGAAAAAGAAGATAAAAGTGTTAGATTAACAGCTTGAAGCTGAGAAGTTCTAACAATCCATCGACTTAGAAGATATCATTGCAGGCGAAGATGAGCAATAGGAACAATAAGAGAAAGAAAGGAGGTAAAATGAGGAAGAAGAGTCATTCTTGGGATCAATGTCCACGTCTGAGCTTAAAAAAAGAAATGCCTTTATTACTTAGATCTTGACAGGTAAAATATCAAAACACGAGATAGACAAGATATAGGAAATGAATAAATCTTCAATGAAAATTTATAAAATATAGCATGAAAAATAAGAAGACGAAGAAGTGGAATTTCCTTAAATCAATATGGTTAAGAGACAAAGCCACAGATTACTGTAAAGAAACCGTATTGAAGCAAGTGGGCAAGTTTATAGAGATTGTGATTATCTTTCTGAAGATCATCGAATAAGATTAGAAGAACTATTATCGACTGATAAAATTTAGTCGCCTTTTTAGTTTGATGACCTTGAAAGAATGAGGCATCGAAGAATTGATGAAGGAATCAGAATGTATCGATAAATGGCTTAGTCTTAGTAAACAGGCGATGTGCTTAACTAGGATAGTCTTCCAAAAGATCCTGAACTTAGAAAAGAAGCTGAGAAGAATATCATTCGGCAAAAGATGACGAGTGTTAACCAGCGGTTGACTGATGTCGATAAAATTGTGGTAACAAAGGCCAAAATTGAAAATTTAATTAAGAAATATGAGCACACAAGAGCAAGTGCATCCTATTAATCTTTATGTTAACAAAATCGCATAAAATTTGATTAATAATTGAAGAAGATAAAGGAGGCCGAAACAATGATATCAAGTTTAACTCAAAGGGAAAATCTTGATTCAATTATAGAATAGATATAGCTGCAATATCGATAGCTTGAAAGTGAGCTTAAGCAAATGAGAGAAATCGATTAAAAAGAGTTGACTCGGATGGAAAAGTAAAGATTAAGGAGGAAATATCGATAAGTAGAAGAAATTGAGAATATGAGTAATCAATATAGCGATTAAATATAGAAAATATAAAAATTAAAAAATGACATTAAAGAATAGCTGAGAATGTATGATCAAATCGAAAGACTATAGCTCCCTACTTTGCAATGCGAAGGATTTAAGGAAAGTTAAACTCTAGAAGACATTGATGCATGGATCATTCGTAAAATATAAGCTAAATAGGAAGATAGAAATAAAGATCAGTGATTGCCAATTCTTTATTATAAATGACCAATAAAATCTGATTTTGTTGTTGTATAATTTCAGTGTAATCATCATCAACTTTGATATAACCCATTAAAATAACATAATTATATGTCCTTTAGTAAAGCAAAATTTAGCGGTCCTACTTATAAATTAGTGCTGTTAGGCGACGTTGGTGTTGGCAAAACAAATCTTTTTTGGAGATTCACCCACAGTTAATCTTTTCCAGCTTAGCAGAAAGTCACAACCATTGATTTTTGCCATAAATATATCGATCTTCATGATAGAGAAGTTAAATTAACCATATGGGATACAGCGGGGCAGGAAAAATTCGGAGCTATCATTAGGACTTACTTTAAGGATTGTGATGGAGTTGTGCTAGTCTTTGATTTGACTAACCGGAATTCATGGGAAAACATTAGACATCTATGGTATAACTTTGCAGCAACAAGAGCACTTTCTGCAGTGTATATATTGATTGGCAACAAGAGTGATCTTATTGCTGAAGTTTCTTAGTAATAAATCAACAAATGGTGCCTGGAATAGGGAGTGTATTTCATAAAAACCTGTGCTTTAACTGGAACTAACGTTCAGCAGGCTTTTTTTACTATTGCTGCCATAATTGATAAAAACAATGATATTTGCTAGTATTCTCCTCTTCAAAAGAAAGCAACTGTTGGTTCTACAGATACAGGCGACTCAAAAAATCATCGATTGTCGACCACAGCCATGTATTATCGTACGACCAATCTTAGAGAGAGTTTTAGTTTAACAGTCGTAGAAACAAATAATAATAATAAGAAAAAATGCTGTTTATGAAGGACAAGATAGACTTTTCGTGTTGTTTATGATAAATGGCTAGCACAAGCACAATTATATACAATCAAAAATGTCATGCTTTTAATACCATCTACTCATGGTATAAAGTTTATAGGCAAGGTAGAGTAGGTCCTATGAGTTATTTTGCCCTGATTATTATGCGAGTGTAGAGTTATTGTGAAATTTAAGCTGTTTTGCCTTCAACTATGTCCTATATTTTGCTTTTCTTTGCGAACTTCTCATAGTTTTCGCCATTTTTGCATAAATCAATAAGTTGTTTGGAGGTGATGAGATAGTCCAATATAATGATTTCCTTTGTATGATCAGCAATAAAATCTTAGTCGTATTCTCTCAAATGCAGTAATCTTTCTAAATGCGAAATAAGAGAAATTGTATTGTCAGTAGTAAACGAACAGTCAGATGTATTCCAATAATGCTTCAATTCTGAGCTATATCTGCCTTTGTACTATTTTGCTATTTTTATTAATTTCTGAAAATCGTTGCTCTCCTTGTACTCCTCGTAGGAAGATACTTTGATAAAATTTTGCGTGTCAAAATTGATGATATTTTCTATTTTGTGCTTGATAATGCCCATATAGTCTCGAATGATATTCTCCACTTCCATTTTGCTATGCTGCAGCAGACCTTTCTTATTAGATTCTATTATTTTGGAAAGAAGCTTGTATAAAAACCTACAAAAATGAATCTCGCACACCAGAATCTTACTAATTAACTTCTTTTCACTCCGATTTTATATTTTATTAATCAGGTGAATTTTGGGAGCAATTTCAGCTTCGGGATTTTAGTTGGTGCTTTTTGAAGATTAGCGATATCTAATTTCAGAAGGAGTATATTTGGAAGTTAGAGTTGGTTTTAGCTGTATGCTTCGATTAATGTCATCATTCTTATCATTCTTAAAGCTGTTAAACTTATTTTTAGAGTAGTCTCTTGAAGGAGCATTATTTTCACAAGATTTATCGGTATGCAATCGTATATCAACCGATATCTATTTTTTAGGAGTGAAACTGGAGCTATTGTGATAATTAGATCTGGAATCATGATTGCTCCTTTTTTATGTGAGGATATTGCTCCCCTTTGACTCTTCGAAATCAAAATCTGCAAGTTGTTCCATAGTAATCCTCAAAAATTTGTCCACCTTAAGACATCGTATCAAAAATTATTTTGATGTATCACTTATTTTCATTTTGATGAGGAGGTCTTCAATTTTTTCTGTTTATATCTTCCGAAGAAGGTCTTTTTCATTTTTGGCTTTCCATGGAGTTTCCCCCGTTAACATTTCAAAGAATATGATTCCCAAAGCCCAGATATCACTTTTTAAACTGTATTAATTTTTTTTAAGAGATTAGGGAGCCATATACAGGGGCGATCCGACATTGTATTTATTAGATTTTGGAGCATCTTCCAGTTTGATTGCAAATCCAAAATCTGCTATTTTAAGTTGCTGATCATCAGTGATAAGTATATTCGCTGGCTTAAGATCTCGATGGATGATCTGTTTCCTTGCAAAATTCAGGTATCCCTTTATGATTTGCTGCATGAAACTACAAGCTTGACTTTAAGTAAGCTTCTTTTTAATGATTTTGTTGAGATCCGATTCACATAGCTCCGTAATGATGTAGGTATTATTCTTAGTAGTAAATACTTCATAAAGAGCTAGTATATGAGACAAAGACTTGAGTTGCTTGAGTACTTCAATTTAGCTGTTGAGTAGTATTCGATTGATGTCGTTCTTTAGTAGACGAAGATCGATTACTTTGATTGCCACGCTTTGATTGCTTTCATCGTTTCGTCCTTTAAAGACATGACTGGAGTAGCCCTTGCCGATGACATCGTTTAGGCCATAGGAGAAGTTTTCTATTTTTTTGCGAGTGCAAGCGGAGGTCATTAGTGAGAATATGTTTTTTTCAAATAATATTTAACAATTAGATTTATTAAAATTATCTAACCACTTTTATTATATTTAATGGGCAATGATAAAAATTATTATCAGACAGCTGATGTGAAAATTATTAATTCGACAAAAAGAAATATCTAATGATTAAATGAGGAGTTGATTATTAATTAACACTTATACATAAAATAGGATTATATTCAAAGGAAGTATGAGAGTTAGGAGGATAATTAATACTCTATTATTGCTTTGATTATATGGATTTGCTTCGAAGGTTTTTCCGTTAATTTTATTGCTAGTAAATAGTAATTAAACAAATTTTCTATGTTAAAGTCTGAAGATTAAATAAATTTATCAATGAACGACAGCTCATTCTAATACCCTTATACTGAGAGATATACGTCTCATCGCTCCTATAAAAAAGCTGCTGATGAGAAGGTGACGACAAATCTAAATTGGTCAATTGAAAATCTGCTCAGCAAGATTGCCAAAGTAACTACAACATACGAGACAAGCACTGAATAAACAGTTTCTAAGGCTTCTGATAGATCTTATTTGAACCTTTAGAGCAATTGCAAATAAAATAAAGACATGCTGGAATAAAAGATCGATCTTGCCTACAACAATATTCAAAATGTACTATCAACACTATCAATTGATTTTTCCAACAACAATCTCAACAAACAAACCAAACCTTCATATTTGTAAAAGTTACAAGCAAAATTAAATGCTTCAACATATTTTAGCGTTAACACCTTGACAAAAGAAAAATGGTCGCCGACAAAAAATAGAGAAAAAACTACCAATTTGAAACTTACAGTGGATGAACCAATAACACATCAAAGACGTAAAATTCGCTCTTTATTTACGGATTCAGCTATTAAGGAAGTCGCAAGTTCAAAAATCATTTCGAAGGGTTCAGGATAAGGAGCATACAATACTTTGGAACTCAATATAAAACAAATCAAATAATCTTTGATTGAAAAATTACCTCCAGTCAAAGCAAATTTAACTTTGGATGAATTTGAAATTGGGCATTGTGTTGGGTCAGGTAAATTTGGAGAAGTTTATATATGCAAGCATCGAACCACTGGTTTTATCTGTGCCCTAAAAAAGATTTTCAAATCAACAATAAAGAAATATAACATGCAATCTCAGTTTCTTTTATAAATGAAAATACTTTACATGCTTGATCATCCCAACATCATCAAACTTTATGGTCACTTCAGTGATTAATATCATGTGTTTCTTTTGATGGAGTATGTTGAGGGAGGGCAGCTGCTAACTCGTCTTCAAAGTAATGAAGAATATGTGTCGCAGGTGATTTGTCAAATGATTGATGCAATTTAATACATTCATGGCTTAGGAGTTGTTCATCGGGACATTAAACCATAAAATATTGTAATGTCATTTGAGGTAACAATAAAATAATTTAGAATACAGCCAAATTATGCGATTTTGGTTGGGCGGGTCAATTCAATACCACCTCCATGAAAAGGACCTATTGTGGTACTTTAGATTACGTATCTCCTGAAATGAAAGATGAAGGAAAATATACAAGTAAAGTCGATTTGTGGAGTTTGGGAGTATTGACCTTTGAATTGCTAACGGGAAATGCTCCTTTCCGTGAGTAAATTGCTAATTGGATAAACAAGGGATCTCATCGAGAAGTTCCCTGGAGCTGGAATATCACCTACCCTCCTTAAATTTCAGATTACTCTAAAAGTTTCATAAAACATCTTCTAAAATAAAATCCTGATGAGCGTGCAGGCATTCGTTTCTGTAAGAATCACTTTTTTATTACAATGCACAATTTACGGAAGTCAAATCTACTGATTGAACTAAATCTTTGATGTTATTACACTATTTCATTTATAATGCTAATATCTATCTATTTATTTAATATTTGTATTGAAAATTGTATGACCATTAACCATTAAATTGCAAATACCAAAATGAATCTAACTTTTTAAGATGTTTATAATTTATATTCAAATCTACTGTCATGAGATAAAATATAAGAATAGAGCTTTTTGGACTATTTTTCGAGTCCTGTTTATTGATACATAATATCTTAAGAGTCATGCTGGACACAATAGAATTTTGCCCTTGCAAATATTGATTTTTAAATATATCATGTATTTATATCAATTTTTAAACTATCCCAGCAGAACTAAATGAAAAAGTTTGAGGAAAAGGCCATTCCCCTCATTGTGCGTCATGAAGGCAAAAGTAAACTTTTATCCACTCAGAATATGAAGTAAACCCCGAAGCTATTAAATTTTTTGCCTCCATTGAGGGCAAGATAGCCATCATATCAGTTGCCGGTGTGTACCGTACTGGCAAGTCTTATCTGCTTAACACCATCATGCTCAAACAGAAGACAGGATTTGCAGTTGGTCCCACGACCAATCCCAAAACCAAAGGCATTTGGGTGTGGGGCAAACCGCTAATTCTAAAAAACTAGAAAGATGAAATAATAAATGTCTGCGTTTTGGATTCAGAAGGACTGGGATCCATCGAAGAAGACATTAACCATGATCTTCGACTGTTCAGCATCACTCTATTGCTTAGTTCTATGTTCATCTATAATACATTGGGCGCTATCGATGAAAATGCTATTGATAGTTTGGGGCTAGTATTAAAGCTATGTTAACATCTAAAAGCTTAAAACTACAACGATTTCCCTGACTTCTATTGGGTATTAAGGGACTTTTCGTTAGCATTAGTTGGCAAAGATAACAAACCTCTTACTCCTAATAAATATCTATAGAACGCTTTAAGTCCTCAGCCAGGTGATTCTTAGGTTCGAAATAAAATTAGAAATTCAATTCGTTCGTCATTCACAAACAGAACATGTTTCACTTTTGTACGCCCTTTAACAGATGAATCCTGCCTACAAAACTTATAAAAAATGTAAATCGATCAGTTACGACCTGAGTTTATGGAACAGGTAATTGACTTTAGGAAATTGATCAATAGCAACATAAAAACGAAAAAGATAAAAGGGAAGGAAATAAATTCAGAGCTATTGATTGAACTTATACATATATATGTGGGAGAAATCAACGGAAAATAACTACCACAGATATAAACTGGCTGGAAGTATGTCTGCTCAAAGGAGTGCGAGCAAGTCATTTCTCTTATCGAAAAATAGGCTGATGATATCACCAGCAAATTACTAGATAACGTGCCAACGACAAAGAAAGAACTCATTGATAAGAAATAAGCTATTTATGACACTCTCAAAAAGATATTCGACAGTAAGACTCAAAATAACGATCAAGCAGCAGCCTTCATCCCTGAAATCGCCAAAATTGTTTAAAAAAAGATGCAGCGTATATAAGAGGAAATGCGCATGAAAAATTCATTGTAGACGAAAAATTTTATTAAGAAGGAGTTCTAAAATATAGAACGAAGACTTAAGCAAAACGAGTTTAAATCTATGGGTGAATTAGCCAAGTAATTTTAAGTCTTTTATTAGTACTACCGCAAAAAATGCCCATACAAGGATGAGATACAAACTGGTTTGTAGTTTTTAATGAAAAAGTTTTCTGACTGCTCTCTGATAATGTTCAAAACCATGAAGAGCAAAAAGGATCAAGAGGTAAACAAACTGAAAGATGAGTTGGATCGTCTTAGTAGCGAGTTAGCGGCCAAATAAGAAAAGCACAAACATGAGAAAACAGCTAACAGTGATAAAAATGCCATTTCATAAAGCAAAGTTGAAGAGTTGATGAAACAGATCAAAGAACTCACTGACAAAGAGATGAAAATTGAGCATGATTATGAAAAACTTAAAATGGAGCATGAAGAGAGCAAACATTGCGTTAATGAAGAGATGGAGATGGAACTGATAACCCTAAGAAAAAAATTAATGGAAGCAGAAGATGTGGTAAAAGAGATGGAGTGCAAGAAGACCCTTTAGATTAATAACTTTAAAAATGTGATAATGCTTAGAGAGGGAGAAATTGCACATCTGCAGGAGTAGAAACTAGCTATTTCCAATAAATTAAATGCTGTTGCGCAGGATCTGTCGATAGAAAGAGATGATAAGCAAAGAAAGTATGAATAATTATTTGCAAATGTCTAGGTTTTGAAAGGTTAAAATTAAAACCTTAAGAAGAATTATGAGGACAAGATTTCCTCAAGAGATATCCAAATTTCTAAGTTATAAAACTGCATCGAGGCAAAATCCACAGAACTCAGCAACGTCATTCAACAAAATTAACGAACTTTAAAGACCTTACTTTAGAACTGCGAGCAGGAAAAGGCTCAGATAGTAGAAAACACTAAAGAACAGATAAAAAATTTAAAATAAATTATTCAATCGCATGAGGACGACCTCACAATTAAAATTAAACGCGCTGAGGCTGACTTCACTCAGAAGGAGATGGATCTTAAGATGCACCGATTATAGATAGATAGAGAAGTAGCCATTTTAAATCAAAAAATATAGTTCTTACGCCGAGAGTGCGAGGAAAAAGATGAACGCGTTGCCAAACTCATTCAAGAGAGCACTTGCTATATGAATATGTATGAGGAAAAGGACAATGAATTGACCAATATTACCAATCTACTCGATGAGCTTAAGAGTAATAGTGAGTGTTCTTCTTCAGAAATGTCCATTAAGGTGCAATAACTTACTATACTTCTTCAATAAAAGACCAAAGAAATTAATCGACTTGAAGACGTCGAAGAGAAGTTTGGAACTTAAATCAGAGAAAAAGGGCAATAAATTAAAACCTTAAACGAAAGAGTTAAAAATTTAACTAAAACATATGATGAAAAAGTTAAGGAGCTAAATGAGAAGCTGACATATGAGGTAGATCTAGCTGATAGGACCAAACTAAGTTTATAGACAGAAATCGAGGTAGTTAAGGCATAAAACTCTAAAAATATCGAAGAACAAAAGAGAAATGCCTAGCTTTCTCTCGTTCAGCTGAAGAATTACTACTAGATGGAGCGATAAAGACTTGAAAAAAAGAATCTATAAGAGCGAAAGAAGCATTAATACTCAGAATCCAACGTTACATCATAATTAGAAAACAAGCATCGAAAAGTTCATAGAAGTCTTCAAGAGGAAATTCAACAGCTGAGACTCACTAAGGAAAATCTTTAAGAACAATTAAGCCGAGTAGAAAACGACTGTGAACTCAAAATATTAAATATTGAGGAAGAGCGATAGAACGAAAAACGAATGTATGGGAACCGAAGTGAGCTCTTAACAAAGAAATACGAATAGTTGCAAGCTGATTTCTAGCAATTTTAAAAAAATTACTAGTAGTAAAGGATATCATTTGTAAAGAAGATCGAGGCCTTAAACTTTTAACTATCAAGGAAAGAGAAAGAGCTTATGCAGAGTAACTCAAAACGCGAATCCCTCTAAAACATGCTAGTCAAGAAAGACACTCAAATTGATAACATGAAAAAATTGATGAACCAGGAAATAGAAGGAAGTCTCAAGAAGGTGTCAGATATTCAGGTCAAATACCAGAAATTAAATGAGGAGTATATGCAAATAAAAATATAATCTGAAAAGCAAATTGCACTCTCCAGACAGCGGAATGAGTTTTTAAATGCCAAATTAGTAGAAATGGGCAAGGAAAAATAGATCAGCTCTTCTAAAAACTTAGATAAAATTGACAAACAGAAAATAGGTGAGTTGAAGGAGCAGAATTAAAAGTATAAGGCTGAGATCATGAGTTTGTAGGGTAAACTGGAGAATTATAGAAAAATAAACAAAGATATGGAATCCAATTTCAAAAAGCAAATTAATACCTTGTAAAAGGAAAACTAATTTCTTAATCAAAAATTATAAATTAGTGAGGCCAAGATAGCTGATTTGTAAGCTAAATTACAGCAAAAAACAGAAAGCTTTCTAAAATAACTGTAAGAATCGCGAGCCAAAAGTACAGTGGAAAGGTAAATTATTCAAAAAGAGTGTGATGAGTTGAGGGAAAGGATATCAATAGTTTAAGATTAAAAAAATTCAGTTGCTTGGAACTTGCAAAAGGATATTGCTCTTCTCAACTAAAGAATGAAATACGCCGAGTATCAACGAGATCAAACCAAAAAGGAACTTTAGTAGAGTGAAAAACGATTGCAACAAACTTTTGGACAGCTGAAAAAGGCAACCTAAAAGGCCAACGAAGAAAGTTAAGCCAAAAAGAATAACAGTGATAAAAAATATTCAAATCAAATTGATAGCATCAGAGATCTGATGAAGACTAAAGCTGATTAATACGAATAGACTATAAAAAAACAAAAAGAAGATATCAAGCTGCTGAAAGAAAAGAATATTGAGCTTGCTGATAAAATTCAGGGCATTGATAAGACTCGAAGCACATAAAGAACTTTGCAAGAGGAAACCTAAAATTTAAAAAAAGAGAAGGAGATACTCATGACTAATTATCGGAGCGAACGGGCTCGAGAAAATTAGGAGTGGAAGAAAAAGTTCACTGATATAGAAAAGAAATGCAAAGATATGGAACGGAAAAACATGGAGTACGTGTTTGCTATTGAAAAATAAAATTCTAAGTGGTCAATGGAACGCCAGAATCTGCAAGAGAAGATTAAAAGCTTAGAGGATTCGATTGAGTGGGAGAGAAATAAGTCACAAATGAATAAAAGCAAGCATGAGCTTAAGAAGTCTGAAAGTAGCAGCATGTTTACCAAGGAATATAGTCAGTTTTCTAGCTGGAAATCGTGATAATTATCATATTATTATCCTTGATTATTTCAGAGAATATCGTAGACATACAGGGGTTGGG